>Ga0070741_10000600_pt1 | contig 125129 bp, 108 predicted proteins | sample Coa_R1_4_FD_66440 | JGI IMG/M metagenome (GOLD analysis project Ga0070741, IMG submission 66440) | Surface soil microbial communities from Centralia Pennsylvania, which are recovering from an underground coalmine fire - Coalmine... | ecosystem: Environmental > Terrestrial > Soil >... | reverse complement strand
ACGCGTCGCTGAGCATCGTCGCACGGACCGGTCGGCCGCATGCCATGGCGATCCAGCGATACGACGTCCGCGATCCGGAGGGGATCTTCGTCGAACGCCACTGGCAGCCGGTGAATACGCTCACGACCGGGCCGGGCGGCTGGTGCTTCTCTTGCACCACGCCGAAGACGTTACCGATCAGGCGGTGCGTCGAGGATGATAGCGCGGCCGACCGTGGTCCGTTCCGCTTTCGCCGCCCAGCAGCTTTCCGGTGGCGCTGTTCACGAAGTGCACCGAGCCGCAAGCGAGGCAAACGATCGCGAGGTGCGCGTTCTCCACGTCAGAAGAGTCGGACGACGCGCATGGAATCCGGTGCTGCACGTTCGTGCCGGTCCGGGGGCACCTGAAGACGACGTTGCGGTCCATGAACCGACGATGCGCCTCTATCCGCCGCGGCGAAATTGAGGGTTAGTACGTAGGCCGCACCGGTTCTCAACCCCCACCCTAGTACCCGGAATCAGAGCTGAGTGATACGGCGGCCTTTGAAAGGGCGTTGACGGACCTTTTTCTTGGTCCAGACAAAGGGCTCGGCTTTGTCGTTGTAGGCGTTGACGTAGGCATCGACGTGTTCCTCAAGCTGCTTGAGGCTGGTGAAGGAGGTGCCGCTGAGCGACTGCCCCTGCAAGATTGAGAACCATACCTCGACCTGGTTGAGCCAGGACGCACTGGTCGGCGTGAAATGGAATTGCACATTGGGATGGGCCTTGAGCCAGTCCTCATTTTTCTTGTGGGTGTTGAGGTTGTCGAGGATGACGTGAAGCTTTCGGCCCGGAAAGGCCGCGGTGACGCTGTTCATGAAGTCCAGAAACTCGACGCGGCGACGGCGTTTTGAATGCGCCGCGATGATCTTTCCGGTGGCGACTTCGAGCGCCGCAAACAGCGTCGTAGTGCCATGCCGCTTGTAGTCGTGGCTCTGGCCGGTCAAGGCACGGCCATTGGGCAACTTCAGATAACCCTGCGCTCGCTCCAAGGCCTGGATCGAGGGCTTCTCGTCGACGCATAGCACAATGGCCTTCGCCGGCGGGGCGATGTAAAGGCCAACGACATCGGCGGCTTTGGCCGTAAAGTTCGGGTCGTTGCTCTCACACCACGACTTGCGAGCCGCGAGGTCAATCTTGTGGCTGCGCAGGAACCGCCAGACATATTGGACGTCAACATCGCCCAGCGCCTCAGCCAGCAGAGGGCCGGTCCAGCGCGCAAACCCTTGGGGGACCGGCTTATCCAGCAGCTTCAGAATCCGCTTGTCGGTGGCCTTCGTATAGATCGGCTGCTTGCCGGGCCGTGGCTTGTCTTGCAGCCCTTCAAGGCCATGATCGGCATAACGGTGCCGCCAAAGGCTGACAATCCGCGGCTGGACGCCGACTTCCTTGGCGATCGACCGGGTGCTGCGCCCGTCCGCCGCCAACAGAACTATCCGCGCCCGCTTCAAATCGCGCTGCAACGTCACCGGCGAACGGCAACATGCCTCAAGCACCTTGCGATCTTTCCTCGAAAGGTGGACTTCTCTTGCTTCGGGAATCATCCATATCTTGAATCACGACTCACGATCCAAGAAAAGTGGGTACTAGTTCGATGCTTCACATCGCCCCGGAATGACGGAGACTACACGCCGACGCTTCGCGAGCAACGACGTTGTATCGAGAGGCCCGTCGCTCTCTAGAACTGCACCTCGATCAGCCGCGGGCCGGGCTCGCGCACAGCTTCTTCCAGCGCCTTGTTGAATTCATCCGCCGTCGTGACCGCGCGACCCGGCACGCCCATGCCCCTGGCCAGCGCGACGAAGTCGAGCGTCGGGCGGTCGATCCTGAGCATATCCTGCGCGCGCTTGCCTGGCTCGCCGGCACCGACACCGTCGAACTCGCCGCGGAGTATCTGGTAAATCCTGTTGGCGAACACGATGGTCACGACGTCGAGCCCTTCGCGCGCCTGCGTCCACAGCGACTGGATGGTGTACATGGCGCTGCCGTCACCGACCATGCACATGACCTTGCGGTCGGGACAGGCGACCGCCGCACCTGTTGCGACCGGGGTCGAGAAGCCGATCGAGCCGCCCATGTTCTGCAGCCAGTCGTGCGGGGCGGAGGCCGCCGTCGGCGGGAAGAAGCCGCGGCCGGTGGTGATGGATTCATCGACCACGATGGCATGTTCAGGAATAGCACACGCAATGGCCTGGGCGATCGAGGTGAGGTTCAGTTCGCCGGTCGGCTTGATCAGTTCCGGATGCTTCTGCGGCTTGACGTCGCTCGGCTTGGCGCCGACCGCGCCGGCCAGCGCTTCGAGCGCCGCAACCGAATTCTCGCCCCAGGCGGTCATGCGATGCACCTCGCAGCCTTCGGCTTTGAGCATGCTCGGCTTGTTCGGATAGGCGAAAAAGGCGATCGGATCGTTCGCCTCGATCAGCACGATATGCTTGAAGTCTTTCAGGATCGGCAGCGCCTGCTCGATCACGTAAGGAATGCGGTTGATGGAGAAGCGGCCGCGGCCGCGTGCCATCCGCGGATGGTAGGTCTGGCCCATCACCGTGCAGCCGGTCTTGCCGGCGACCTGCTGGGCCAACGCCAGCGCCGGCTCGGTCAGCGCATTGCCGGTGACGAGCAGCAGGGTGTGGGCGGCATCCTCGCGCAGGATGCGGGCGGCCTTCTCCACCGCCTGCGGCGAATAGCTGATGCGCTGGTTGCTCTCGGGCACCTGGGCAATGCCGTCGGCCTCGTTCCAGGCGGTATCGGCAGGCAGGATCAGGGTCGCGATCTGCGGCGGCGCGCTTTTTGCAGCTGCAATCGCCGCGGCGCCATCAGCGGCGACGGATTTCGCATCCGGCGAGGTGCGCACCCAGGCCGACATCGGCCGCGCCAGCCCCTCGATATCAGAGGTGAGCGGCGCGTTGTAACCGATGTGATAGGTGGCGTGCTGGCCGACAATGTTGACAATGCCGGAATGGGCCTTTTTGGCATTGTGCAGATTGGCAAGGCCATTGGCGAGGCCGGGACCGAGATGTAGCAGCGTGGATGCGGGTTTTCCCTTCATACGGAAATAGCCGTCGGCAGCCCCGGTCACGACGCCCTCGAACAGACCGAGCACGCAGCGCATGCCCTCGACCCGGTCGAGCGCGGCGACGAAATGCATCTCTGATGTGCCCGGGTTGGTGAAGCAGACGTCGACGCCGCCCGCAACCAGGGTCCTGACCAGACTTTCCGCGCCGTTCATGCGTTCCGCTCCCGCTCAAAAAAGGCCTTGCTGTAATGACGATCAACCATTGTTCGCCGCCTTCGTCAAAGGCCGGCGCGACATTGCTGCCATCACCAAGGCTTCACAATTGCCCAAGCCTCGGTCCACCGAGACTGGCACGGCCATGGTTGTGAAATCGGTAACGGCAATTGCTGAAACCTCCCGCGTCACACAGCCGTGGCTTGCACAAACGATTTGGTTATGGCTCCTGTTGCAGTCCAAGTCTTCCGAGTAAAGTCCGTCTTAGCTGAGGAAAGCAGTGATGCGGGTTATTTGCGCAGTTGTTGCAGTGCTGCTGATGGCAGCGACGAGCCAGGCTCAGGCCCAGTTCTGGGATAACCGCGACGTCATGAGCGGCGGCCCGAATTTCTTCGGCGGCGGCGCGGGCCCGATCCCGCGCGAAACCGTGATGTACCCCACCCGCTATGCGCCCGGCACCATCGTCATCAACACCGCCGAGCGGCGCCTCTATCTGGTGCTCGGAGAGGGCGAGGCGCTGCGCTACGGCATCGGGGTCGGCCGCGACGGCTTCCGCTGGGGCGGGGTGCACCGCATTTCGGCCAAGCGGGAATGGCCCGACTGGACGCCGCCGCGGCAGATGATCGCGCGCCGACCCGATCTGCCGCGACACATGCGGGGCGGTATCGAGAACCCGCTCGGTGCGCGGGCGCTCTATCTCGGCTCGACGCTCTATCGCATCCACGGCTCCAACGAGCCGGAGACGATCGGACAGGCCGTCTCCTCCGGCTGCTTCCGAATGACCAATGAGGACGTGGTCGATCTCTACAATCGTGTCTCCGTCGGCGCCACGGTGGTGGTGTTGAACTGACGGCTGCCTGCTTGCGCGCGACGTTGCGTTGCGCCAGCGTGCCGGCGATGAAGAGCTTCCGACGGTCCTTGTTTTTCCCGCCGATCCCAGCGGCGCTCGTAGCCATCATCATTGCCTGCGCCGCACCTCCGGCTTCCGCGGTCGCAGCCGACAATCCCACTGTCGCGGCCAAGAAGCGAGCGGAGCGGAAGGATTTTTCCGACGCCGAGATCGTGGAAGGTTTCATGAAGACGGTGTTCGGCGCCGAGTTCCAGCTCGCCGGCCGCGTCGACCGCATCCGCAAATACGCGGCCCCGGTGCGGGTATTCGCCGAAGGCGGCAATCGCGAACGTAGGTCGCAGCTTGCCGCAGTGGTGTCCGATATCGGCAGGCGCGTGCAGCATCTCGACATTGCAATGGCGGACACGCGCGAAGCCGCCAGCATCGAGGTGCGCCTGGTGCGCGACCGCGATCTCTATCCCACCATCGAAAGGCTTTATGGGCGCGAGCGGGCGCGGGAGATCAAAAGCTCGCTCGACCCGCAATGCCTGTCGGCTTTCCGCAAGAACGAGAAATTCGAAATCGAGCACTCCGACGTGATCCTCGCGACCGACGTCAGCGATTTCACCTTCCTCGATTGCGCCTATGAGGAATTGCTGCAGGCCCTCGGTCCGATCAACGACACAGGATCGGTGCCATGGACCATGTTCAACGACCAGGTCCAGATGGGCTTCTTCGACGTCTACGACCAGTACATCCTCAACCTGCTCTACGATCGGCGTATCACAGCGGGCATGACGGTCGAGGAGGTCAGGGCGGTGCTGCCAGACGTGCTCGGGGACGCACGCGCCTTCGTGCGCAAGCTCAACGATCTACCCGAGTGATGTCTTGCCATCTCCCCTGGTGACGAAGGCACAAGCTGCGCCGCGCCCCGACGATCGATCTTGGCCAAAATGCGGCGCTGAACAAAACGTGAGACGCGGTTCGCGGGCCTTCCTTTAATCAAAACGAAACAGTATAGTTTTATTCCCCCTTGATAGTGACCCGGGGCCGCCACGTTTGTCAGCAATGTCGGCGGCGGCCCCGGCAAGGTCGAATTTCCTCCGTTTTCTTGAAGCACACGTAGCGGCAATGAGTTTTCGCCTGGTTCGGTCGATTGCGTTGGCCTGTGCCGCGGCGCTGCTGCTCGCAAGCTGCACGACGCTGCCGCGTACGCCCTATACCGCCACCGAGGCCAGCGCCTCGCGCGTGCTCGATGTCGACGGCCTGCGGCGCTACACCGACGAGCCTGCGGCAAAATTCCTCGCCGACGGCACCATCTCCGCACCCGTCAAGACCTACCTCGCGCTCTCCGGCGGCGGGGCCGACGGTGCCTATGGGGCAGGGATCCTCAACGGCTGGACGGCCTCCGGCACCCGTCCCACCTTCTCCATCGTCTCAGGCGTAAGCACCGGCGCCATCATCGCACCCTATGCCTTTCTCGGCTCGCAATATGACGACACGTTGCGCGAGATCTACACCAGCGGGATTGCGGAGAGCCTGCTGGAGAGTCCGAAAATCTTCCAGGCGGTGTTCGGCTCCGGCCTGTTCGGCAATGCCCGGCTGCGCGAGCTTGTCGCCCGCTATGTCGGCCCCGAACTGCTGGCGCAGATCGCGCGCGAGCAAGCCAAGGGCCGGCGGCTGCTCGTCGTCACCACCGATCTCGACACCCAGCGCAGCGCGATCTGGGACATGGGCAAGATTGCCGCCATCGGCACGCCCGAGGCCTTGAAGCTGTTTCGTGACGTCATTGCCGCCTCCGCCAGCATTCCCCTGGTGTTTCCGCCGATCCTGATCGAGGCCGAGGCGCATGGCGAAAGGTTTCAGGAGATGCATGTCGATGGCGGCGTGATGACGCCGGTGCTGACGCTGCCGGATGCGATCCTCTTCCAGGGCCAGCGGCTGCCGAACAACAGCCGCTTCGACATCTATGTCCTGGTCAACAACAAGCTGGAACGGGATTTCGAGGTGGTGCCGAACGGCACCCTCGATGTCACCTCGCGCAGCCTGGAGGCAATCACCAAGGCGCAGACGCGCTCGGTGGTGCTGTCGACCTATGAATTCGCCCGCCGCAGTCACGTCGGCTTCAACCTGTCCTATATTTCGCGCGACTATCCCGCCACCGGCTCGGAAGGTTTTAATACCGCCTATATGCGCGCGCTGTATCAGTATGGGTTTGACAAAGCGTCCGGCGGCCGCGCGTGGACGTCGACGCCGCCCTGATCGCGCATCAGCTCTTTGAGCTGCAGATTGCCTTCAGCGCTGTCCATTCCACGTCCGTCAGCAATGGCGGGCCGCTCGGCGCAATGTCCGCTTCGCTCATGTGCTTGAGGCGGTCCTCGGTCAGGGGGTGGCTCGCCAGGATGGAAAAGCTCCCGCCGCCTCCACGACCGGTGACGCGAAACAGCAGTTTGCCCATCGGCTTCGCCGGCCGGCCCAGCCTGTGCATGACGTCTATCGAAAAATCGTCGGCCCCTCGCTCCGCCTCACGCGAATAGGAGGAGGTGACGACCGAGCGCGACGCGAAGATCAGCGCGCTCGATCCGGTGACGTCGCCGAACAACAGACCGATCAGGAAAGAGGTGCCGCCGTTGTAGATCATGCCGCGCATGTTGTCGCGATGCTTGAGGTGCCCGAATTCGTGGGCGAGGACGCCTGCGATTTCGTCGGGATTCTCGGCCTTGGCGAGCAGTCCGCTGAACAGATAGACCTTGCCGCCGGGCAGCGCGAAGGCGTTGGGCACCGGCGTCTCCAGCACGTGGGATTCGACCGAGGCGTCCAGCCCTGCGGCCTCACGCAGCGCGGTGAGGAGCTTGTCATAGGCGGCCTGCCCGGCCGCATTGTCGCAGACCTTGTCGCCGAACATCGTCTTGATCTGCACCTCCGACGCCTCGCCGAGTTTGCGCTCGAGGGACTGCGGCACCAGCGGTGCCAGCCGCTCGGCGGCCAGGGGGATGGCAAACAGGACCAGGAGCACGATCGAGACGGTCGCAGCCATGGACCAGCCGACAATCCGCATGACCCCGCGGCGATCGACCTGATGGGCATCCAGCGCCGCGCAGCGTTGCCGCAACTCCGCTGCAAGCGCGGCGTCACGGATCTCGAGCCGCGCCAGCTGCGGCGCGGACTGACAGCTCAGGCGCAACAGTCCTGGCGGACTATCGGCGCGGCGGATATCCGCATAGTCCCATTGTGCAAGGACAACAGCGCCGTCGGCGATGTCGAGCCGATCCCCCAGCGTGATGGCCACCGAACGCTTCCGGCTCGACTGGCCGTCGAAATAGACCGCAGCTCCACCCGGCGCGTGCACGTCATCGCGAGGCGGATCATCCTCCATGCGCGCTCAGAACCCCGCGACATCGAGGCCGTCGGCAAACCCCTCGCCCAGCGCGCTCGCGACCTCGCCCCTCACCCTGACATTTGCAGCCGCCTCGATGCCACGCAGCTCGATCGAGGACACGACGCTCTGCCAGAGATCGCGCAGCAGATAGACGCGCATCACCACATTGATCGCCAGCACATAGGCGAGATAACCGATGACCAGTGCGACCGCGAGCGCAATGCTATGCGCGGGCAGATTGACGATGGATCCATTGACCTTCACGGCCATGCTCAAGTGAAGCTTTCCGCTCAGCTTCGCGATCAGGCCGACGGCAAGCGCCACATAACCCGACAGCGCGATGCCCAACAAAAACATCCAGCCGATCACTTTCCAGTACAGCCCATAGAATGCGTTGTGCGGCAGCGACGATGCCAGGCTCACGGGGCCAACACGCAGGCCGGACAGCCACCAGGCATATTCCCGCGCTCTGAATTCGGCATAAAGAAAAGGTAGGGTCGGAAACAGCACGAGCGAGAACGGCGCCAGCAACCACAGCCACCAGACCTGCTTGAAGAAATCGAGGCCCTTTCCATCGAAACTCCCCTGCAGGTCGCCGTAATAGGAGTGCCGCATCTTGTAGCGTTCAAGCGCTGCCTCGCGCCAGGGATAGGCAAGGCCCAGCGTCGCCAGGGCCAACAGGCCCCAGAGCACCGCGCGCCAGGCATAGGCCCAGCCGGAGCCGTCCATCCAGAACCGCACGCCGCGCCAGACCGTGCGCGTCAGGCGGTAGCGCCGCGCGCGATAGATCGCGAATTGCCCAAAGGCGTAGAAGCCTGCTACCAGCGGGATGGAGGCGAATGCCTTCCAGCTCTCGGCTTCGACCGTGACCAGGAAATAAGCCAGATAGATCGGGACCAGGATAGCGAGTGCAAACAGAAAGCCGATCAAAAGCTCCTTGCCGCGCCCGGTATATTCCGCCGCATCGCCGTCGATGATGGTGTGCGACCAGATATGCCGGCGGATGTCGGTGGCAAGCCAGAAGCGGTAGAAGCCGAGGGTGACCAGCTCGAGCGCCGCGCCGCGCGCCACCAGGCGGAAGAAATCGCCACGATCGCCCGAAAACACGACTTTGGCCGGCGGCAGCGGCGGCGGCAGTGGATGCAACGGCTCCCAACGCATGTTCACGACGACAACCTCCAGGCGTAACCTCGGCCGAACGAGGCCATAGATGAGGCTTTGGTCGCCATAAAGGCAAAGCGGGTTCGAATGTTTACAATGTGCTGGCGCACTCGTGATGAAGTCCGCCGGCTCCGCGCCGCGGGTCACGCCGTCTTTTCGAACAGCTCCCGCCCGATCAGCATCCGGCGGATTTCGCTGGTGCCGGCGCCGATCTCGTAGAGCTTGGCGTCCCGGAGCAGCCGCCCGGTGGGGTAATCGTTGATATAACCGTTGCCCCCGAGCAGCTGGATCGCATCCAGCGCACACTGGGTGGCCTTTTCCGCGGCATAGAGAATGGCGCCGGCGGCATCCTCGCGGGTGGTCTCGCCGCGGTCGCACGCCTTTGCCACCGCGTACACATAGGCGCGCGAGGCATTCATCGTGGTGTACATGTCCGCGAGCTTGCCCTGCACCAGCTGGAAGGCGCCGATCGGCTGGCCGAACTGCTTGCGCTCATGCACATAGGGAAGCACCACATCCATGCAGGCCTGCATGATGCCGAGCGGGCCTGCCGCCAGCACCGCGCGCTCATAGTCGAGGCCCGACATCAGCACGTTGACGCCGCGGCCGACCTCGCCGAGCACGTTCTCCGCCGGCACCTCGCAATCCTCGAACACCAACTCGCAGGTGTCGGAGCCGCGCATGCCGAGCTTGTCGAGCTTCTGTGCGGTGGAAAAGCCCTTCATGCCCTTTTCAATGATGAAGGCGGTGATGCCGCGCGGGCCGGCCTCCGGATCGGTCTTGGCATAGACCACCAGCGTCTCTGCCACCGGGCCGTTGGTGATCCACATCTTGGAGCCGTTCAGGACATAGCGGTCGCCCCTCTTCTCGGCACGCGTCTTCATCGAGACCACGTCCGAGCCGGAGCCGGGCTCCGACATGGCGAGCGAGCCGACATGCTCGCCGGAGATCAGCTTGGGCAGGTATTTGCGCTTTTGCGCCTCGCTGCCGTTGCGGCGGATCTGGTTGACGCACAGATTTGAGTGGGCGCCATAGGACAGGCCGACCGCAGCCGAGGCGCGCGAAATCTCCTCCACCGCGATGCAATGCTCGAGATAGCCGAGCCCGGCGCCGCCATACTCCTCCTCGACCGTAATACCGTGCAGCCCGAGGGCACCAATCTTGGGCCAGAGGTCGCGGGGAAACTGGTTGGATTTGTCGATCTCGGCGGCGCGCGGGGCGATCTCGTTGCTCGCGAAACTGTGCACGGTCTCGCGGATGGCATCCGCAGTCTCGCCAAGATCGAAATTGAAGATGCGGTAGGCGTTGGGGATCATGGTGGCCTTCTCTCCCGGCAATTCGCAAAGCCAATATTCCTGAAGCGTTGCCACAGGCTTATTCCCTGCTTAAGCGCTTGTCACGGGCTGAAATTCCGCCTCAAGGAAGGTTTTCGCAAGGTCGGCGGGCAGCGTCTGGACGCAAGTCGCTTGCGGCCAAATGCAGCTTGCCCCGACGCCCGCAACGGGCTGTAATTCGCCAAAAATGCGGTCTTGAATCGCGGACGAACCGGAGGGGAGCAAGCTCATGCTTGAAGCGATCGACGTCGCGCCACCGACAAGCCTCGATGCGGCGCGCGAGCGCGCAATGTCGCTCCCGCTTGCTGACTTCGATCCGGGCGATCCCGAACTGTTCCGCTCCGACACCCACTGGCCCTATTTCGACCGGCTGCGCAAGGAGGACCCGGTCCATTATTGCAGGAACAGCATGTTCGGCCCGTATTGGTCGGTGACCCGCTACAACGACATCATGGACATCGAGACCAATCACGCGGTGTTCTCCTCGGCCTCGGCGCTGGGCGGCATCACCATCCGCGATGTTGATCCCGAGCTGCGCCGCGAAAGCTTCATCACCATGGACCAGCCGCGCCACAGCGCGCAGCGCAAGACCGTGGCGCCGATGTTCACGCCGACCCATCTCGACCAACTCGCCATCAACATCCGCAAGCGCTCCGCCGAATGCCTGGACAATCTGCCCGTCGGCGAGGTGTTCGACTGGGTCGACAAGGTATCGATCGAGCTGACCACGCAAATGCTGGCGGTGCTGTTCGATTTCCCCTGGGAGGACCGGCGCATGCTGACGCGCTGGTCGGATCTCGCAACCACCATCCCGGGTCCCGGCGGCCTGGTCGCGACCGATGAGGAACGGCTGGCCGAGCTCGGGAAATGCGCAGCCTATTTTGGCAGGCTCTGGGAGGAGCGCATCAAGCTGCCGCCGAAGAGCGACCTGCTCTCGATGATGGCGCATGGCGAAGCCACGCGCGATATGGACCCGAACAATTTCCTCGGCAATCTGATCCTCTTGATCGTCGGCGGCAACGACACCACGCGCAACACCATGTCCGGCAGCATTTATGCGCTGAACCGGCATCCGGCGCAGTATCAAAAGCTGCGTGACAATCCGGCGCTGATCGACAGCTTCGTCTCCGAGGTGATCCGCTGGCAGACGCCGCTCGCCCATATGCGGCGCACGGCGCTGGAGGACATCGAATTCCGCGGCCGCAAGATCAAAAAGGGTGACAAGGTCGTGATGTGGTATGTCTCCGGCAACCGCGACGAGGCGGCGATCGAGCGTCCTTACGACTTCCTGATCGACCGCGCCCGGCCGCGCACGCATTTGTCATTCGGCTTCGGCATTCACCGCTGTGTAGGCATGCGGCTGGCGGAGCTGCAGCTGAAGATCATCTGGGAAGAGATTCTCAAGCGTTTTGAGAATATCGAGGTGGTGGGCGAACCGAGGCGGGTGTATTCGAGCTTCGTGAAGGGCTACGAGACGCTGCCGGTCCGCATCAACGCGTGACGACAACAGGAAATTGAACGATGAACGTCCAGGCTCCCATCACGGCTGAAAAGGCCGAACGGCTGCGGCTCGCGCGGGAGGAAGCCTATTCCACGCCCTTGAAGGATTTCCATCCCGGCGCACCCAGGCTGTTTCGCGACGATACGCTGTGGCCGTGGTTCGAGCGGCTGCGCCGCGAAGAGCCGGTGCATTACTGCACCAACGCGCCGATCGAGCCCTATTGGTCGGTGGTGAAATACAACGACATCATGCATGTCGATACCAATCACGGCATCTTCTCCTCCGATGCCAGGCTTGGCGGCATCTCGATCAAGGACAACCCGCCCGGCTATGACTGGCCGAGCTTCATCGCCATGGATCAGCCCAGGCACGCCGAGCAGCGCAAGACCGTGTCGCCGATGTTCACGCCGACCCACCTTGACGAGCTCGCGGTGCTGATCCGGCAGCGTTCGGCCAAGGTGCTGGACAACCTGCCGCGCAACGAGACCTTCAACTTCGTCGAGAGGGTCTCGATCGAATTGACCACCCAGATGCTGGCGACGCTGTTCGACTTCCCCTTCGAGGAGCGGCGCAAGCTGACGCGCTGGTCGGACGTCTCGACCGCGCTGCCCAAGAGCGGCATCGTGGAGTCGCCGGAGCAGCGCCGGCGGGAAATGGACGAGTGCCGCGAATATTTTGCGCGGCTGTGGAACGAGCGCGTCAATAGCGAGCCGCGCAACGACCTGCTGTCGATGATGGCGCATAGCGAGGCCACGCGCCACATGGACCCCGACAATCTCATGGGCAACATCATCCTGCTCATCGTCGGCGGCAACGACACCACCCGCAACACCATGAGCGGCTCGGTGCTGGCGCTGAACGAGAACCCGGCTGAATATGACAAGCTGCGCGCCAATCCAAAGCTGATCGATTCCATGGTGCCGGAGGTGATCCGCTGGCAGACGCCACTCGCCCATATGCGCCGCACCGCGCTTGAGGACACCGAGCTCGGCGGCAAGACCATCAGGAAGGGCGACCGCGTCGTGATGTGGTACGTCTCGGGCAACCGCGACGAGGCGGCGATCGACCGCCCCGAGGAGTTCATCATCGACCGGCCGCGGCCGCGCACGCATCTCTCATTCGGCTTCGGCATCCACCGCTGCGTCGGCATGCGCCTCGCCGAGCTGCAGCTGCGCATTGTCTGGGAGGAGATCCTGAAGCGGTTCGAGACCATCGAGGTGGTGGGCGAGCCGAAGCGGCTCTATTCCAGCTTCGTCCGCGGCATCGAATATCTGCCGGTCCGCATTCCGGGCTGAGGCGTGACCGTCTTGCTCCCATCCTCCCCTGGAGGGGGAGGATGGCTCGCATGCAATGCGAGCGAGGTGGGGTGAAACCGCAAAAATGGTCTCACTTTCAATTCGAAGAGACGCCTCCTTACCTCTGACGCACCAACCCCCTGGATAGACTGTCACCCCGCCCCTCAAGGGGCGGGTGGGAGTTTGCGGCACGACTTGTCGTGAGCCCCCTATAAAATTCCGGCATGGCTGTGTGAGCCAGATGCGAAGGGCCACTCGGCGCGTTCTCGTCTAAAGCCTCAGCTCAGGCGGGCTTGATATCCCACGCGCCTTCGTCACGACAGACCTCCGTCTCGCGGCGGAGCAGCGCCGTCACGGCGGCAATCGCAGCGGAACCCGGATGGTCGATTGGGGACGCAATGATTAATTCGCGCGACACGGCTGGCCTGACGATGGCAGCGGTTTCGAGCTTGCCCGCCTTCACCTCGTCACGCACCGAGGATGGCGGCAACAACGCAAAGCCGAGGCCTTCCTCGACCAGGCCGGTGAGCACGCGGAAGGAATCCGCCTCGACCTGGACGTCGAGCTTCAGCTTCTTCTGCGCAGCCGCATGCTCGATCAGCGCCCGGAGCCCGTGGGAATGACTGGGCAGCACCAGCTTCTGGCGCAACAGCCAGTCCATCTCCACCCGCTTCCTGCGCGCCAGTCCCGAGCCGCGCGGACCGACCGCGACCACCGCATCGCGGCCGAGATTTTGCACGGAAAGATGCAGATCGGCGGAGGGGCCGTAGATCACGGCCAAATCCATCTCGCCGCGATGCAGCCATTCGACCAGATGGCCGCTATAGCTTTCGACGATGCAGAGCGAGATACCTGGGTAGCTTTCCACGGTGCGGCGCGCCAGCCGCGCCGACAGCACGCAACTCACGGTCGGAACCAAGCCCAGCACCACGCGGCCACTCGGCGCGCCGGCATGGGACTGGATGTCGTCGCGGATCTGGTCGATCTGGCGGACGATGCCGGAGGTGCGCGCAAGCAGCAGCCGGCCGGCCTCGGTCAGCACCATGCCCCTGCCGTTCCGGGTGAACAGCTCTGCGCGCAGCTCATGCTCCAGCAGCTTGATCTGGCGGCTGAGCGCGGGCTGCGCTATGCGCAAAGTGTCGGACGCCTTGGAGAGGCTACCGAGCTCGGCCACGCAATTGAAGGTCTTGAGCTGGCGGAAATCCATACTTGCCAATCTTGGAATGCGACGTCATAGGCTATAACAATTCAGCATAGGGAGCTTGCGGCGGTTTCTCAACAAAAAGCCCGCCGCATTTGATCGAATGACCCAGGAAACAGCACAAGAACATGACGAGCATGCCGACATCCGCGAGCAGGTGGCAAAGCTCTGCGCGCAATTCCCCGGCGAATATTGGCGCAAGCTCGATCGCGAGATGGCCTACCCTTCCGCCTTCGTCGATGCGCTGACACAGGCCGGCTATCTCTCCGTGCTGATCCCCGAGGAATATGGCGGCGCGGGTTTGAAGCTGTCAGCGGCGGCGGCGATCCTGGAGGAGATCCAGCGCGCCGGCTGCAATGGCGGCGGCTGCCACGCCCAGATGTACACCATGGGCACCGTGCTGCGGCACGGCAATGCCGAGCAGAAGGCAAAATGGCTGCCGAAGATCGCAAGCGGCGAGCTGCGCCTGCAGGCCTTCGGCGTCACCGAGCCGACCTCAGGCACGGATACTTCCTCGCTGAAAACCTTCGCCCGGCGCGAGGGCAATGACAGCTACATCGTCAACGGCCAGAAGATCTGGACCAGCCGCGCCGAACATTCCGACCTGATGATCCTGCTCGCGCGCACCACGCCGAAGGACGAGGTGAAGAAGCGCACCGATGGCCTTTCGGTGTTCATCGTCGACATGCGCGACGCCAAGAAGGCGGGGCTTTCGATCCGCCCGATCCGCACCATGATGAACCACTCCACCACGGAAGTGTTCTTCACCGACATGCGTGTGCCCGCGGAAAACCTGATCGGCGAGGAAGGCAAGGGCTTTCGCTACATCCTCTCAGGCATGAATGCCGAGCGCATCCTGATCGCGGCCGAATGTATCGGCGACGCCAAATGGTTCATTGCCAAGGCGACGACTTACGCTAAGGAGCGGGCCGTGTTCGGCCGCCCGATCGGCCAGAACCAGGGCATCCAGTTTCCGATCGCCAAAGCCTATGCATCGATGCGCGCGGCTGAATTGATGGTGAGGGAAGCCACCCGCAAATACGAGGCCGGGCTCGATTGCGGCGCCGAGGCCAACATGGCCAAGATGCTGGCGGCCGATGCGTCGTGGGAGGCGGCCAATGCCTGCATCCAGACCCATGGCGGCTTCGGCTTTGCCGAGGAGTACGACGTGGAGCGCAAGTTCCGCGAGACCCGGCTCTACCAGGTGGCGCCGATTTCGACCAACCTGATCCTGTCCTATGTGGCCGAGCATGTGCTCGGCATGCCCCGCTCCTATTGAGGCCCGAGAGATGCTGCCGCTTCAGGGACTGAAGGTCATCGCTGTCGAACAGGCAGTCGCCGCCCCGTTCTGCTCCTCGCGCCTGGCGGATGCCGGCGCCGAGGTGATCAAGATCGAACGCCCCGAGGGCGACTTCGCGCGCGGCTATGACGCGGCGGCAAAAGGCCAGAGCAGCTATTTTGTCTGGCTCAACCGCGGCAAGGATTCGGTGATCGTCGATCTCGCCACCAAGGAAGGCCGCGCCGAGCTCGAGGCGCTGATCGCGAGTGCCGACGTGCTGCTGCAGAATCTCAAGCCGGGTTCGATGGACAAGCTCGGCTTTTCGCTGGAGCGGCTGCGCAAGGATTATCCCAGGCTGATCTGCTGCACCATCACGGGCTACGGCGACGCCGGGCCTTACGCGCACCGCAAGGCCTATGATCTCCTGATCCAGGCCGAGAGCGGGCTGGCCTCGATCACGGGCGGCCCGGAAAGCGCCTCGCGCGTCGGGCTTTCCATCGTGGACATCGCGACTGGCGCGACGGCGCATGCCGCGATCCTGGAAGCCCTGATCGGGCGCGGCCGCACCGGGCAAGGCGCCGACATCCGCATCTCCATGTTCGACGTGATGGCCGACTGGCTCACGGTGCCGCTGCTCAATTCCGAAGCCGGCAATCCGCCCAAGCGCATGGGCCTCGCCCATCCCTCGATCGCGCCTTACGGCGTATTCCGCTCCAGGGACGGCAAGGAAATCCTGATCTCGATCCAGAGCGAGCGCGAATGGAAAAAACTCTGCGCTGAGGTGCTGGATCAGCCCGATCTGCCCAATGATCCGCGCTTTGCCAACATGCTCGAGCGCGTGCGCAACCGCGCGCTCACCGACAAGATGGTCGGCGATATCTTTGCCACCATGACGCGCGATGCGCTGCTCAAACGACTGGCCGATGCCGACATCGCCTTTGCCGAGGTCAACACCATGGCCGACCTCGCCGTGCATCCACATCTGCGCCGGATCGAGGTCGAGACCCCCAACGGGGTGGTGACCTATCCCGCGCCGGCTGCGATCTTTGTCGGCGAGGCGCGGCACTATGGCGCGGTGCCGGCGATCGGCGAAACCAAGACCACTCCTCGCACGCGGGCAAAATCTTCATGACCGAACAGCTCGACCTCGATCGCTTGAGGCAATGGATCGGCCGCACCCAGGACGCGACCGACACCGTCACCGCGCAGCTCGTGAAGGGTTTGCGCGCGACATTGTTCCAGGAGATCGGTGAGCCGAGGACGGGCGATCCTGCGCCGTTCACCGTGCATTGGTGCCTGGCCCAGCCGGTGTTTGCGATGTCCATGCTCGGTCCCGACGGCCACCCCACCCGCGGCGGCTTTCTGCCCCCGGTGCCGCTGCCGCGGCGGATGTGGGCCGGCGGCGAGATCGAGTTTCTCGATCCGCTGCGCGTCGGCGATGAATCGACGCGCACGTCGCGGATTGCCGACGTGACTGTCAAGACCGGCTCGACGGGCCAGCTCTGCTTCGTCTCTGTCGAACATACGGTGACCTCGCCCCGCGGCGTCGCCATCCGCGAACGGCAGGACATCGTCTATCGCGAGATGGGTAGCGCGCAAGCCGCGCCGAAAGCTCCACCTCCGCCGCCCGTCGCACAGCATCGCGAGACGCATGTCTCCGATCCCGTGCTCTTGTTCCGCTATTCGGCGCTGACCTTCAACGGCCATCGCATCCATTACGACCGCGACTATGTCACCAAAGTCGAGGGCTATCCCGGGTTGATCTTCCATGGGCCGCTGCAGGCCGCCTTCATCGTCGAGATGGCGGCAAGGCTGCGCGGCGGCAGGCCGCCCAAAAAATTCACCTATCGCGGCGTGCAGCCGCTGTTCGAAGGAAGCGAGTTCTCCGTCAACGCCAATGACAATGGCGCAACGACGGAGCTGTGGACCGCGAACGACGCCGGCCAGCCGACGATGAAGGGCACGGCGACGTGGTAGAGTCTTCCCCGTCATTGCGAGCGGAGCGAAGCAATCCAGGGCCCCGCCCACGACTCTGGATTGCTTCGTCGCTTTGCTCCTCGCAATGACGGCTACCCCTTGAGGACAAAGCAGCATGCCCCCGAAAAGCACCACCTCCCTCACGGTCAAGCAGGCAGTCCTCGAGCTGCTTCGCAGCGTCGGCATCAAGAAGGTGTTCGGCAATCCCGGCTCGACGGAGCTGCCGTTCCTCAGCGACTGGCCTGACGACATCGACTATGTGCTGGCGCTGCAGGAGGCCTCCGCTGTCGGCATGGCCGACGGCTACGCCCAGGCCACGCGCAATGCCGGTTTCGTCAACCTGCATTCGGCAGCCGGTGTCGGCAACGCGCTCGGCAACATCTATACCGCACATCGCAACCAGACGCCGCTCGTGATCACCGCGGGCCAGCAGGCGCGATCGATCCTGCCGCTGCAGGCCTTTCTCTATGCCGAGCGCGCCGCGGAATTCCCGCGTCCCTATGTCAAGTTCAGCGTCGAGCCGGCGCGCGCCGAGGACGTGCCCGCGGCGATCGCCCGGGCCTATCAGGTGGCGATGCAGCCGCCCTGCGGCCCGACCTTTGTCTCGATCCCGATCGACGACTGGACGCATCCGGCACAACCCGTGCTACCGCGCGAGGTGAGCCGAGAGCTCGGTCCCGCACCCGCAGCGATGCGTGAACTCGCCACAGCGCTCGACAAAAGCGAGTGTCCCGCTTTCATTGTCGGCCCTGCGGTCGACCGTGCGGAGGCGGTCGAGCTGATGGTGCGCGTGGCGGAGAAGGCAAAAGCATCCGTCTGGGTCAGCCCGTTCTCGGCACGCTGCTCCTTCCCCGAGCGTCACCCCCAATTCTCGGGCTTCCTGCCGGCGTCCCCCGGTCAACTGTCGGAAGCGCTGCGCAGCCATGACCTCGTGGTCGTGATCGGCGCGCCGGTCTTCACCTTCCATGTCGAAGGCCACGCATCGATCTTCGACGGCGCGACCACGCTGTTCCAGATCACTGAGGATGCTGACGCCGCCGCGATGACCCCGGTCGGCAACAGCATTATTGCCACCATGAAGCCAGCGCTTACCATGCTGCTCGAACTGCTCGGCGAGACCGGGCGCGCGGCGCCACAGGGCCGCAAACTGCCGCCACCCCCGGCGGCAGCCGATCCGATTCCGGTGGACTTCCTGCTGCACACGCTATCGTTGGCGATGGGCGAGGCTGCCGCGCTGGTCGAGGAAGCGCCCTCGCACCGGCCGATCATGCACCAGTTCATGCCGATGCCGGGCGCGGATAGCTTCTACACCATGGCAAGCGGCGGGCTCGGCTTCAGCCTGCCGGCCTCCGTCGGCATGGCGCTCGGCCGGCCCAACCGGCGCACCGTCTGCCTGATCGGCGACGGGTCCGCGATGTATTCCATCCAGGCGCTGTGGACGGCTGCGCAGCGCAAGCTGCCGCTCACCGTGGTCGTCATCAACAATTCCGGCTACGGCGCCATGCGCTCGTTCAGTCAGGTGATGCAGGTGCGCAATGTGCCCGGCCTTGATCTCCCCGGCATCGATTTCGTCAAGCTCGCCGAAGGCCAGGGCTGCCGCGCGGTGCGCGTCGCCCGGTCAGCCGAGCTCGCGCCCGCGCTCAAGCAGGCGCTCGCCCATGAGGGCGCCAGCCTGGTCGAGGTGATGGTGGATTCCGCGGTGCCGCTGCTCTACGCGCACAGGGGACGGACCTAAGGGTCTGACGGCCGACGAGGCCCTCCCCCGCCGAACGCGGGAGCAGGCGCGCGAGATTCGCTTGGCGCCCTCGGCGACACAAGTCATCACAATCTTCTCTTCGATCTTCGCCTTGACCTTCACGATGACATCCTTCATGCGACCGACACGCGCTGCTTGTAGCATGCGGGAGTAACGACAGTTGCGCGTGCAGATTGTAGCGATCGCAACCATTGCGTGACAGGACCGTCTCGTCTAGCCTAGCGCTCGCGCGTCCTGGACGGGTGCGCCAAATCCGCCGACACACAGGTCCGAAAGAATCGGATCTCGAGCCATCGCCGCTAGGGAGATCTCTCGTGTTCGACGCCCCCATTGATCGTCGTTTGTTTCTGAAATCCGCCGCCACATTCACGGCCACTTTGCCGTTCGCCAAGCCCCCATACGCCCATGCGGCTGAAGCTGAACTGATTGCCCGTCGCGTGCTGTTCGACAATCCCGATTACGGCAGCGTGACCCTCAGCCCGGACGGCTGGCACCTGTCCTGGCTCGCGCCGGTCGACGGCGTGCGCAACCTGTTTGTGGCGCGGATCGACGATCTTGCCTCCGCGCGGGCGGTGACCCGCGTCACCGACCGCAACATCTTCCCGTTCTATCGCTGGGCGCAGACCAACAGCCACATCATCTTTTTCCAGGAGCACGATGGCGACGAGAACTGGCGCGCCTCCAGCGTCAACATCCGCAACAACGCGGTCACCGCTCTGTCGCCGGCCCAGGGCGTCAGGTCTCACCTGGTGCAGATCGACCGCAAGTTCGCGACCGACGTGCTGCTGGCGCACAACGGCCGCGACAAGCACTATTTCGATCTCTATCGCGTCAATGTGCTGAACGGATCGAGCGAGCTACTGTACGAGAACAAGGAGTATGCCTGGTTCATCTGCGATGGCGACTTCCAACTGCGGCTTGCCGGAAAGTTTGCCGCCGATGGCTCGATGGACGTGTTCGAGCGCCACGCCAGCGGCAGCTGGTCGCCATTCATGACAGTCCCAATCGGTGATCTCGACGGCGCCGACATCCTGGAGTTCAGCGCCGACGGCAAGACGCTCTATATGATCGACACCGCGGGGCGCGACAAGGCGGCGTTGGTTGCGGTCGACATGGCGACGAAGAAGAAGACGGTGCTCGCTGCCGACGACGAGGCCGATATCGACCATGTCAGCTTCTTCGCCCGCCGGCCGCTGACGGCGCATGCCGAGAAGGAGCGTGGGCGCTGGCACGCGGTCGATCCCGGCGCCGTGCAGGATCTCGAAGTCCTGTCGAACTACGGCAAGGGCGATATCTATCTGGGCGGCCGCAGCTATGGCGACCGGGTCATGACCGCCTTTTTCGAGCGCGACGACGAGAGCGGCGAGTTCGTGCTGCTCGACCGCGAGACCCGCGAGGTGCGGCCGCTGTTCAAGCAGCGCAAGGCGCTCGAGGGACTGAAGCTGCAGCCGCTCGAACCGGTGACATTTCCGGCACGCGATGGCCTTCGCCTCAACGGCTACCTGACCCGCCCGATCGGAGCCAGCGGGAAGGTCCCACTGGTGCTGGTCATTCACGGCGGCCCCTATGCGCGGGATTACTGGGGCTTCGGTCCGGTGCACCAGTGGCTCGCCAATCGCGGCTATGCGGTGCTCAGCGTGAACTATCGCGGCTCGACCGGGTACGGCAAAGCGTTCGTCACCGCCGCCGACCATCAATGGGGCGGGCGCATGCATGACGACCTGATCGACGCCGTCGACTGGGCGGTCGGACAGGGCTTTGCCGACCCCGCGCGGGTCGGCTTCTTCGGCGGCAGCTATGGCGGCTATTCGGCGCTGATGTCGGCGACCAAGACGCCGGAGGTCTTCGCCTGCATCGTCGATCTCTTCGGCATCTCCAACCTGCAGACGTTCATGGCGACGATCCCGCCTTACTGGCAGCCCTGGTTCAATATCTGGAAAAACAGGGTCGGCAATCCCGACACCGAAGAAGGCCGCGCATTTCTGGCCGACCGATCGCCGCTCAACCATCTCGAGCGCGCCACCAAGCCGATCCTGATCGCGCAGGGCCTCAACGACGTCCGCGTGGTGGCAGCGGAATCGCAGCAGATGGTCGACGCTCTGAAGAGCCGGAACGCGCCGGTCACCTACATCACCTTCCGTGACGAAGGCCACGGCTTTGTGCGGCCGGTCAACCGTTTCGCCTTCTACGCCGTCGCTGAAGCATTTCTCGCCAAGCATCTCGCCGGCCGCTGCCAGCCGTTCGAGGGCGATCTGAAGGGATCGACGATGAAGGTCGAAGTCGGCGGGGAGCTGGTGCCTGGGCTGACCGGCTAGCTAGCTAGCGATTCCTTCACCTCTCCCGAAGGGAGAGGTGAACCGAGATGCAATCAGCTCGGCCCAATCCTCTAGCCGGCGCCGATCACGCACTCCTCGCAACGTGCTCAAAGCAGCCCGCGATAAATGCCGGGCTGCGATCCCTCGATCGGAATGGCGCCAACGGTTTTGGTGTAGAAATCGGCGGGGCCGACCCCGCCGACGATAGCGTAGCCATAGCCCTGATGTCGCATCGCTTCGAGGCAGGCGAGCAGCAGGGCGACGCCGATGCCCTTGCCGCGCGCCTCTGGATCGACGCCGGTTGGACCGAAGAAGTTCCTGCATGTCGCGTCGTGGCAGGCAAAGCCAAGCAGGCGCTTGTCCTGGATGGCAACGAAGCAGGATACGGGCTGCCGCGCGAAGGCGACATCGGCCTCGCTTGACCATGCCTCGCTGAAATTGCCGCGTATCCAGTCGAGAACCTTGTGCTTCTCCGGAGGCAGAGCGCGGCGGATGGATATTCCGGCTTCAGCAAGCCGGCTCACCATGTCGTCGGAAGCCGGCAGCTCATACAGTTTCACCAGCATATCCATGCGGTCGAACTCTCCTTGATCATTGCCGGCGTGCATTTTCAACCCGTCATCCTGAGGCGCTCGCGGAACGCGAGCCTCGAAGGATGAACGGCCCCGATGCGAGAGCGGGGGCCGTCGCCCTTCGAGGCCGCCGCTCCCCGGCGGCACCTCAGGATGACCGGTCAGTCTACTTTCCGAACTCTTCCCGCATCTTGGCCTGGATCTTGGCCATGCCGCCGATCCAGCGGTCGTAATTCTCGGTCTTCTTGCGCATATAGCCGAGCACCTGCGGATGCGGCAGGATCAGGAACGTCTCCTGCTCGATGCCGGCGAGGGCATCGCACGCGACCTGCTCGGGCGAGAGATCACCGTCGCCGGATTGCGGCCCTTTCGGGATGGAGCGCAGCATGTTGGTGTCGACACCCTGCGGGCAGAGGATCGAGACCTTGATGCCGTCGGCGCGGTGCGAGATCGCGAGGTTCTCGGCAAAGCCGACCGCGGCATGTTTCGTCGTCGAATAAGCAGGGCTGCCGACCTGCGATAAGAGGCCCGCCGCCGAAATCGTGTTGAGGAAATAGCCGCCGCCGCGCGTCTTGTAGCGCGGGATCAGGTGCCGCGCGGCATAGATATGGGCCATCACATGGACTGCCCAGCTCCGCGCGAACGGCTCGTCGGAGGTGCCGCCGGCGTTCACCGACATTGGATCGAAACCGCCGCCAATGCCGGCATTGGAGCAGAACAGCGCGATCGGCCCGAACTGCCGCTCGGTCTCCTCGATCACATGCAACACGTCCTTCTCCTGCGCGACGTCGCATTTGAAGGCCGCGCCGTTGATGGGGCCGGCGACGTCGCGCGCGGCGTGCACGTCAAGGTCGGCGACCACGACCCTGGCGGCACCCGCGCCATGCAAAGCCTCACACAGCGCCTTGCCGATGCCGTTGCCTCCGCCGGTGACAACCACGACTTTGCCGGTCACCTGCATCGCGCACTCCTGTGGCTAGGAAACTCAGGTCAGAACCAGGTTGAGCACCGCGGTGTAATGGCAGGCCGCACCCAGCAGCACGAAAGCATGCCAGATTGCGTTCTGGAAGCGCAACCTTCGCCAGGCGTGAAAGATCACGCCAAAGCTGTACAGCGCGCCGCCGGCAAGCACCAACCACAGCGCAACGCTCGGCAGGACCTCGACCACTCGATCATAGAGCATGATGCCGCTCCAGCCCAAGGCCAGATAGAGCCCGACCGAGAGCCGGTCGAAACGGCCGGGCCAGCCGAGCTTCAACACGATGCCGAATATCGCAACGCACCAGACCCCGACCAGAAGCGCCACCGAGAAGAAGGTCGGTGGCACCCCCATGATGAACGGCGTGTAGGTCGCAGCGATCAGCACATAGATTGCCGAATGATCGAAACGACGCAGCACCCATTTGGCGCGCGACACCGGCCAGAGATTGTAGGTGGCCGACAGCACCAGCATGGTGAGCAGCCCCGCGACATAGATCGAGACGCCGACGATATCGAGCGCCGAGGCATAGACGGCGGTGAGCACGACCAGCGCAGTCGCGGCGATCAGCCCGAAGATGATGCCGACGGCGTGGATGATACCGTCGGCGATCAGCTCCGCGCGATCATAGTTCCAGCCGACCGCGTCTGCTGCCGCGTGGACGGAGTTGGAGGCGAGCTGCTTCAGCCTGAAGATGGTCATGGCCTGGTCCGGAATTCCTGATTAACCCGCATTCATTATGGGTGCGGGATGGTCAACGAAGAGTTCAAGCGTCATAACCCCAAGAGCCCATTAAAAGCCCCATTACCCCCAAGACCCTCATAACCCCAACCCTCATAACCTCAAGACCCCGTCCAAAATGTGAAGCTTGATTTCGGCCGTGCAATGGCCACCTCTCCCGTAAAAACCCCGCCTGTGCCCTCGAGTTTCCGTAAATCTGATGACCTCTCGCTTTTCCGAAATCATCGAGGAAGCACGCCTGTCGGCGCGGGCGCTGCTCGACTATGGCGGGCATTTCTTCAATCCCACGGTCAGGCTCGGCGTCACCGGCCTGTCGCGGGCGGGCAAGACCGTGTTCATCACCGCGCTGATCCATGGCCTGACCCGCGGCGGCCGCTTTCCGGTGTTCGAAGCTTTCGCCTCGGGCCGGATCGCCCGCGCCGAGCTCGCGCCGCAGCCTGACGATGCCGTGCCGCGCTTTGCCTATGAAAGCCATCTGCGCACCCTTGTCGATGAGCGGCGCTGGCCCTCCTCCACTGTCGACATCAGCGAGCTGCGCCTGGTCATTGATTACCAGCGGCAAAACAGCGCAGATCGGCGATTGACGCTGGATATCGTCGACTATCCCGGCGAATGGCTGCTCGACCTGCCGCTGCTGCAGAAAAGCTACGAGCAGTGGGCGCGGGAGAGCCTGGCGCTGTCGCGAGAGACGCCTCGCGCGCCGCTTGCCGCTGCCTGGCATGCACAGCTCGCGACGCTTGATCCGCAAGCCAAGGAAGATGAGCAGGCAACCCTGCTCTCCGCAAAACTTTTCACCGATTACTTACGCGCCTGCCGCGACGAGCGCTTTGCCATGAGCCTGTTGCCGCCCGGCCGCTTCCTGATGCCCGGCAATCTCGCTGACACGCCGGCGCTGACCTTTGCGCCGCTCGATGTGCCCCTTGGCGAGAGCGCGCCTGACGGCTCGCTCTGGGCGATGATGGTGCGCCGCTACGAAGCCTACAAGGACGTCGTGGTCCGCCCGTTCTTTCGCGATCATTTTGCCAGGCTCGATCGCCAGATCGTGCTGGTCGATGCGCTGGCCGCGTTCAACTCGGGGCCGGAAGCGCTGCATGATCTCGAGGCGGCGCTGGCCGGCATTCTCGACTGCTTCCGCGTCGGCCGCTCCACCATTCTGAGCGCGCTGTTCCGGCCGCGCATCGACCGCATCCTGTTTGCCGCGACCAAGGCCGATCATCTGCATCATGCAAGCCATGACCGGCTGGAAGCGATCCTGCGCCGCGCGGTCGGCAAGGCGGTTGCCAATGCCGAAAGCACAGGTGCGCTGATCGATGTCGTGGCACTGGCCGCCGTGCGCGCCACCCGCGAAGCCATGGTCGCGCGCGGCCGCGACAAACTGCCCTCGATCCTCGGCTCGCCCTTGCCCGGCGAGACCGACGGCGGCGAGACGTTCGACGGCAACACGGAGGTCGCGACCTTTCCTGGCGACTTGCCGGCCGACCCGGATGCGCTGTTCAATGGGGAAGGCGCGTTCCGCGGGCTATCGAGCGCGGCAGCCGAAGCGGCCGATTTCCGCTTCCTGCGCTTCCGCCCGCCGCCGCTGGAGCACGAGGGGAACAGCGCGCCCGCTTTGCCCCATATCCGCCTGGACCGGGCGCTGCAGTTTTTAATCGGAGACCGTCTGCAATGAGCGAGCGCACGCCACCGCGCAAGCCCCAGACCTTCAGGCTCGATGACCCCGGAGTTGTGGTGGTCGACGCCGAGGACGAATCGCGCACGTTTCGCGGGACGATCCAGATCACGCCCGAGGCGGATCCGGCACAGCTTCCGGTGCCGATCGAAACGCGGCTGCCGGAGCGGCGCGGATTTCGGTGGGGTACTGTGTTCTGGGGCGGCATCGCCGGCCTCGTGCTGCTCGGCACCGGGCTCGGCGTCACGCAACTCATCGAGAACCTGTTTGCGCGCAGCGAAAGCCTCGGCATCCTTGGGCTAGCCTCTGCATTTGCCGCAACGCTCGGGCTTGCTGTCCTCACCGCGCGCGAACTGCTCGCCCTGGCGCGGCTCGCGACCATCGAAAAGCTGCATGCGCGCGCGACAAGTGTGCTCCTCAGCGACGACCGCGCCGAGAGCCGCAGCATCGTCACGGATCTCCTGAAGATCGCGCATCAGAATCCGCAGCTCGCCCGCGCACGGCTGACCTTGCAGGGCCATGTCGACGATATCATCGACGGCGCCGACATGATCCGCCTCGCCGAGCGCGAATTGATGACGCCGCTGGACGCCGAAGCGCGCCGCCTGGTCTCGCAGGCCGCGCAGCGTGTCTCCATCGTCACCGCCGTGAGCCCGCGCGCGCTCGTCGACGTGCTGTTCGTGTTCGTGGCTTCGCTGCGGCTGATCCGGCAACTGGCGCGGCTCTATGGCGGACGGCCCGGCGCGCTCGGCATGATCCGTCTGCTCCGCCATGTCATCGCGCATCTCGCCATCACCGGCGGCCTTGCCGCCAGCGACAGCCTGGTGCAGCAGATGCTCGGCCATGGCATCGCGGCAAAGCTGTCGCAGCGGCTCGGCGAAGGCGTGCTCAACGGGTTGCTGACGGCGCGCCTGGGACTTGCTGCCATCGAGGTCACGCGCCCGCTGCCGTTCACGGCGCTGCCGCAGCCGGCGCTCACCGACCTCGCCAAGGATCTCCTGCGCAAGCGCGAAGATGAGGCGTAGAGGCTAGGCTACCCGAGCGATCTCAATTGCTCCCGCCAGCACACGCCACTGGAACAGCGGCGAATCCGCGGGCGGGTTGAGCTCCGGCGTCCAGCCGTCGAGCTTCTCCAGCGAATAGGTATCCATCACCCCGCCCCGCCAAACGCGATCGACGCGCTCGAGCGGCTCGCGCCTGGCCGGAATCAAATTCCACAGGGCCGAGTGGTTGTCGGGCTCGCGCGCGACATAGAGGCCGGCGTGGCCCTTGACGCTTTCCATGCCCGGATCGGCAAAGCCCTGGAAGCGGCCGCGTTCGTTGATCTGGATCACCGGCGTCTTCGTACCCCTGAAATACCAGCGCATCATCGCATAGGTGCGATAATCGGTGGTCGCGATCCAGGTCGCGCCGATGTTTTCCAATTGTGCCTGCACCCGCGCGGCAACCTGCTCATAGCCGGCCTCGCCCCCGATCGGATCGGCGCTGCCGAAGAAATTCCAGGGGCTCGCCACCGAATAGAGGAACACCAGCACCACCGTGATGATGCCCGATACCACCGCGGTCTCCGCCCACCGGACAGTCGACTTGATCATCCAGGCCGGCCAGCCTTCGCGCGGCAGCATCGCGAGATTGATCGCGGCCGCCGCAAAGCCGAGCGGCCACATGAACATCGGCCAGGTGTCGCCGACCCGAAGCGATAGCGACTTCCAGAGGAAATAAAGGAAGGGAACCAGCACCGCGGTCGATAGCAGGATCGCGACCGGCTCGCGCTTGAGATAGCCGCGCCGGGCAGTGAGGATCAGGCCGGACAGCACCACAGGCAAGACCACGAAGCCGACCAGCCCGAATTGCAGGCCGATATAGTCGCCGACGGTGCGCAGCGAGATCTCGTGCGTCGCGACGGCGCGCACCAGCTGGAAGCGGAACGAGGCCCAGTCATGCTGCATGTTCCAGATCAGCACCGGCGAGAACACGACCACCGCAATCAATACGGCTGCGTAAGGATAGGGGCTCTTCAGCCAGCGCATGCGCCAATCCGGCACCAGGATGAACGCGATGATCGCGGGCGCAAACAGCACGACGGTGAATTTCGACAACAGCGCCAGGCCGCCGAACAGGCCCGCGGCCAGCCACCAGCGCGCATCGTTGCTTTCAGCGAGCCGCACCAGCGACCACATCATCGCGACCGAGAACGGAATCACGGCAATGTCGGGCGCGACCTTTGCGGTCAGGAGCCCGTAATAGACCGCGGCCTCCGGCAGCAGCACCGCGAGCACGATGGCGCGCATATCGCGCGTCACGCGCCTCGCGATGTCGCCGAGCAGACACTGCGTCACCAGCATTCCGAGAATGCCCGCGAAGCGGACGCCGAACAGGGTGTCGCCGAAAATCGACGTCCCCAGCCGGATGAACCAGGAGAGCATCGGCGGGTGATCGAGGAAGCACAGCACGTTTTCCTTCGACCAGGTCCAGTAATAGGCCTCGTCGGTGCGCAGATCGATCAGGCAGGCATAGGCAATTCGCAGCGCCGTCATCGCCGCGATCACGGTGAAAGCGAGGATGATGGGCCGGCGGGCGGACCGATCCGCTTTGCCGGCGGCAAGCTCGGGCAGGAATGGTGTCACGGCGCGCTTTTCCACGACGAAGGCGTGGGTGTCAACGTGCGGGACGCAGCAGGCAGCCCCGAATATCCCCTCTTGCCTTGCCGGAACGCCCCGTTGGACGCTATTCACAGCCTCAAGGAATAAACCGCCTCCAATCCGGGTCATGATGTCCGTGGATCACCTGACCATGTTCGACCGCGCGAGGGCCCAGGAGAGAGCAAGAGAGCTGCTGCGCGGCATCAGCGCAAGGCAGGTCCGGCTGGTCTGCGGGCTGGTGCTGTTCAGCTATCTGATCAGCCATTTCCTCAACCATGCGCTCGGCAATATCTCGGTCGAGGCGATGGAGCTCGGGGTCTACTACCACACCCTGTTCTGGCAGTTCCTGCCGGTCGCCATAGCCCTCTATACGGCGGCCTTCACCCATACCGGCCTTGGCATCTGGGCGCTCTACCAGCGGCGCGAATTCCGCTGGCGGGCGATCGAGCCGCTGCAGCTCGTGCTCGGCTTGAGCATTCCGCTCCTGGTCCTGTTCCATATCATTGGCGCGCGCGTCGGCCAGGCTCTGTTCAGCCAGGAAAAACTCTATGCCCAGGAGCTCTATGTGTTCTGGGTCGGCAAGCCCGAGCGCGGCCTTGAGATCGCGATCGTGCTGCTGGTGGCCTGGGTGCATGGCTGCATCGGGTTGCATTTCTGGCTGCGCATGAAGCGGTTTTATCAGCGGGCCGCGCCTCTCCTGCTCGCCGCTGCGGTGCTGATCCCGACGCTGGCGCTGCTTGGCTTCTACCAGAGCGGACGCCAGGTGATCGCCGCAAGCCGCGATGCGCAATGGCGCGCGGTCAATCTGTCCGATCGGAAGATGGGCACGCCGGCGGAACAGCAGACCCTGGACCGGATCACGGACTATACGCTGTGGTTCTACCTCGGCCTGATCGGCTCGGCGCTGCTGGCGCGGGGTTTGCGCGAATTGCATGAGCGGCGCGGCGGCATGATCAACCTGTCCTATGGCAACGGCAAGACCGTGCGGGTGCCCAAGGGCCTGAGCGTGCTCGAGGCGAGCCTCCGCCACAATGTCCCGCATGCGAGCGTCTGCGGCGGCCGCGCGCGCTGCTCGACCTGCCGCATCCGCGTGATCGGCGATCACAGCGCGCTGCCGCAACCCTCGCAGCGCGAGGCCTTCGTGCTCAACCGTGTCGGCAGCGGCGATCCGTCGATCCGGCTCGCCTGCCAGCTGCGCCCGACCGGCGATCTTTCCTTCTTCCAGCTATTCACACCCAGCACGACCTCGGCCAACGCTCATGCCAGCCATCCCGCCCGGATCGGCGAGGAGCGCTACCTCGTCAGCCTGTTCGTGGATATGCGCGGCTCGACCCAGCTCGCCGAGACGCGGCTGCCGTTCGACACCGTCTTCATTGTCAATCGGTTCCTCGCCGCGGTTTCGCAGGCCGTGATCAGCTGCGGCGGACAGCCAAACCAGTTTGTTGGCGACGGCATGCTGGCGCTGTTCGGGCTTGCCAGCACGGCGGAAGAGGCCTGCCGTTGTGCCCTGCGCGCGGCCGGGCTGATCGCCACCAATGTCGCCGAGCTGAACGACTTCCTGTCGCACGATCTGCGCGAGCCGATCCGCTTCGGCATCGGCATCCATGGCGGCGAGGTCATCGTCGGCGACATTGGCTATCGCGACCACATGGTGTTCACCGCGCTTGGCGACGCCGTCAATGTCGCCGCGCGCCTGCAGGACATGACCAAGACCCTCGCCTGTGAGGTGATCGTCTCCGAACAGGTGTGCGCAGCGGCCCAGGTTGCAGCCAACGATCAGCCCCGGCAGGAGGTGACGATCCGCGGGCGCGCCGAGCCTATGACGGTGTGCGTCGTGACCGATGCCAAGACACTGTTGGGGCTGGCCGAGCAAAGCGCGGCGGTGGCTGCGTGAGCATCGCTGCCGGCGCCAGCTCCGATGATGGCGAAAAGGGCAAATTGCTCAAATGTGCCGCGATATCGAACATTTCCGGCGACATTCCCGCCGCTGTTTGAGCTACCATCAAAGCCATAACCGGCGTATCCTTACACCGCCGGACATAGTGGTCGGCGGGGACCATTTGTTCGTTTGATTTTTATTGATCCCGCGGAGACGACGTAATGGCTAAAGGTACGGTCAAGTGGTTCAACCCGACCAAGGGCTACGGTTTCATCCAGCCCTCAAGTGGGGGGAAGGACGTGTTTGTTCACATTTCGGCGGTGCAAAAAGCCGGATTGACGACCCTCAATGAAGGACAAACCATCGAATACGAAGAAATCGCCAATCGCGGCAAGACCTCGGCTGAGAACCTGAAGGTTTAGTTCGGCCGCCGCGCGAAGCTCGCGCGGGGAAAATCTATTATCCAAGCACATTGCATTCGGCGGGAGCGAGGTTGCGCTCCTGCGCGAGACACCTGTTTTCGTCCTAATGCCGGTCGCGGTTACCGTGTTAGACTGCCGGCGCGCCATGACTGATTCCGCCACGCCACCGCCTTTCGCCGCGGCCTATGCGCCGGACGACATCCCTCTGGCCGAAAAACTCCTTGAAGCGGCCCGCCTCGCGCCCGACCAGGACCAGCGCATCGACCGTCTCGCCACGCGCCTGATCGAGGCGGTCAGGGCGAAGGACGACCGGCTCGGCGGGGTCGAGGATCTCTTGCGGGAATTCGCGCTCTCGACCAAGGAGGGACTGGCGCTGATGGTGCTGGCCGAAGCCTTGCTGCGGGTCCCGGACGCCCGCACCGCCGATCAGTTCATCGAGGACAAGCTCGGCGAAGGCGACTTCGTTCATCACGAGACCAGGTCCAGCGCCTTCCTGGTCAACGCCTCGGCCTGGGCGCTCGGCATGTCGGCGCGCGTCATCCAGCCCGGTGAAACGCCGCAGGGCACCATCGGGCGGCTCGCGAAACGGCTCGGGCTGCCGGCGGTACGCGCAGCCACGCGCCAGGCGATGCGGCTGATGGGCAGCCACTTTGTGCTGGGTGAAACCATCGAGGCGGCACTGGAACGGGCCCAGCCGCGTTCAGCGCAGCCGGCGCGCTATTCCTTCGACATGCTCGGTGAAGGGGCGCGCACCGCTGCCGATGCGGAGCGTTACTTCAACTCCTATGCCAGCGCGATCCAGGCAATCGGCCGCACCGCGCCCGACCGCCGCCTGCCCGACCGGCCCGGCATTTCCGTCAAGCTGTCGGCGCTGCATCCCCGCTTCGAGGCGATCAGCCAGGCGCGCGTGATGCGGGAGCTGGTGCCGCGTCTGATCGAGCTCGCGCGCCAGGCCAAGGCCTTCGACCTCAATTTCACCGTCGATGCCGAGGAGGCGGACCGGCTGGAGTTGTCGCTCGACGTCATCGCGGCGACGTTTGCCGATCCCTCACTCGCCGGCTGGGACGGCTTCGGGCTTGCGATCCAGGCCTATCAGAAGCGCGCTTCCGACGTGATCGACTATGTCGATGCGCTGGCGCGCGCGCACGCGCGGCGCATGATGGTGCGGCTGGTGAAGGGCGCTTATTGGGACACCGAGATCAAGCGCGCACAGGAGCGCGGGCTCTCAGGCTATCCCGTCTTCACTCGGAAGGCGATGACCGACCTCAACTATATGGCCTGCGCACGGCAGCTGCTCGCGCTGCGGCCGCGGATTTTCCCGCAATTCGCCACCCACAATGCCCTGACGGTTGCGACCGTTCTCGAGCTTGCCGGCGGCGGCGATTTCGAATTCCAGCGCCTGCATGGCATGGGCGAGGCGCTTTACGAACGCTTGCGCGCCGACCGTCCTGACATCGCCTGTCGCACCTACGCGCCGGTCGGCAGCCATCGCGACCTGCTCGCTTACCTGGTGCGGCGCCTGCTCGAGAACGGTGCCAACTCCTCCTTCGTGGCGCTTGCCGCGGACAACGCAATCCCGATCGCCACGCTGCTGCGGCGTCCGGCCGAGATCGTTGGCAGCCCCGACCGCGCCGCCCATCCCAATATCCCGCTGCCGCGCGATCTGTTGCTGCCGCAGCGGATCAATTCCCGCGGCATTGAATTCGGCGAGCGCGCGGCCCTGCAGAGCCTGCTCACGGCCATCGGCGCGGAGAGCACAAGCCTTGCGGCGGCCCCTCTCATCGATGGCAAGGTCGCCGCCGGGATTGCACGCCCGCTTGTCAGCCCGACCGATCTGGCGACAGTGATCGGCACCGTGGTCGATGCTTCACCCGCACAGGTGGACGACGCAGTCGCCGCCGCCCGCGCCGGCTTTGCGCGGTGGAATGAAACGCCAGCGTCGACGCGCGCGGCCATCCTCGAGAAGGCCGCCGATCTGCTGGAAAGCCGCGCGGCGCATTTTATGGCGCTGTTGCAGCGCGAGGGCGGCAAGACGCTCGACGACGCCCAGTCCGAGCTGCGCGAAGCCGCCGATTTTTGCCGCTACTATGCCGGCCAGGGCCGCAAGCTGTTCGACGCGAGCGAGGCCCTGCCCGGCCCGACCGGCGAGAGCAACGCGCTGGACTTGCGCGGGCGCGGCGCCTTTGTCGCGATCTCGCCCTGGAATTTCCCGCTCGCGATCTTCACCGGCCAGATCACGGCTGCACTGATGGCCGGCAACAGCGTGCTGGCAAAGCCTGCCGAGCAGACGCCCCTGATTGCGATGGAAGCCGTCAGATTGCTGCATGAGGCCGGCGTGCCCGTATCCGCCCTCCACCTCCTTCCCGGCGACGGTGCGGTCGGCGCACGGCTGGTCGCGCACCCGACAATCGCAGGCGTCGTCTTCACCGGCTCGACCGAGGTCGCGCGCAGCATCAACCGGGCGCTTGCCGCCAAAGACAGCCCGATCGTGCCGTTGATCGCCGAGACCGGCGGCATCAACGCCATGATCGCCGATGCCACCGCGCTACCGGAGCAGGTCGCCGATGACGTCGTCACCTCCGCCTTCCGTTCTGCCGGCCAGCGCTGCTCGGCGCTGCGGCTGTTGTTCCTGCAGGAGGACGTCGCGGACCGCATGATCGAGATGATCGCGGGCGCCGCGCGTGAGCTTCGGATCGGCGACAACAGCGATGTCGCAACCCACGTCGGACCGGTGATCGATGCCGAAGCGAAGCAAAGGCTGGATGCACACATCGCGCGGATGAGCACGATCGCCCGGGTGCATTTTGCCGGTACCGCGCCGCCGGGCAATTACGTCGCGCCGCATATTTTCGAACTGGCCAGCGCCGGCCAGCTGACCGAAGAAGTGTTCGGCCCGATCCTGCATGTGGTACGCTATCACCCCGACCGGCTTGCGGACGTGCTGCGATCCATCGGCGGCAGCGGCTATGGGCTGACGCTCGGCATCCATTCCCGCATCGACGACATGATCGAGATGGTGATCGATGCGCTTGCGGTCGGCAACGTCTATGTCAACCGCAACATGATCGGCGCCGTCGTCGGCGTGCAGCCCTTCGGCGGCTTCGGCCTGTCGGGCACCGGCCCCAAGGCGGGCGGCCCGCATTACCTGACGCGTTTTGCGACCGAGCAGACGGTGACCATCAACACCGCCGCCGCCGGCGGCAACGCCGCGCTGCTTTCTGGAGAGGAATGAGCTTTCAAAGGCACGTGCCTCCGGCGGCCGGAGTATTGCCGCAAGGGACTCTTTTCGAGAGCTGTTGAACCTTCTGCCGGGCCTCGGCCTGCGCCAGAAGATCGAATACGCCCGCCGGTGCAAGCTGGGTCGCGCTCCGATAATCCTCCGCCGCCTTGTCGAAATCGTTCTGCGCCTCATAGATCTTCGCGCGCGCCAGATAGTTGCCGACCGTCTCGCGCTGGGCAATCGCCTTGTTGAGGTCGTCCAGCGCCTTCTCGACTTCATGCATCGCGAGCCACACCAGGCTGCGCAGCTGCAAGGCGGCGGGATCGTTCGGCTGCCGGCCGAGCACGACGTTGACGTCAACCAGCGCGCCCGTCGCATCCTTCTGCGCCAGCAAGGCCCTGGCACGAAGCTCGCGGGCGAGCGTGTCATAGGCCGTGTTCTTTCCGACCACCTGATTGAGCGCGACCAGCGCGCGATCGTTCTGGCCGGACAGCAGCATCGCCAATCCCTGCCCGACCTCCGCAAGCTGGTTGTTCGGATTGCGATCGAGCGCAGTCTTGATATCGACCGTGCCTTCGGCGGTATTGCCCTTCAGGAGCAGGGTCAGTCCGCGCGCCGCGCGGGCGACGTCGTTGGCCGGATTGATGACCAGGGCCTGGTCGAAATCGACCAGCGCCTTGTCGAACTTGCCTGCCCCCATCAGGGCCTGACCGCGCTCGGCGAACGCCGCGCCGTCCTTTGCATTGAGCTCGATGGTGCGGTCGAAGCTCTCGATCGCCTCAGTCCATTTGCCGGTGAGCCGATAGCCCATGCCGCGCGCGAGATGGGCTTGCGCATTCTTCGGATCGATTTCGATCGCATGGCTTGCGTCGGCGATGGCCTGGTCGAATTGCCGCAAGCCGATCGATGCCATGGCCCGGCTCGACAGCGCCGGCGAATCATTCGGCTTCACCTTGAGCAGCGTGTCGGCATCGGCGCGAGCGTCGGCATAGCGGCCGACCACGATCAGCGACAGTGCGCGCAGCCGGAGCGCGGCCTCGTTGGCGGGATCGGCGCCGAGCACCTGGTTGAGCGGCGTCAGGGCCTCGGCGAATTTTTTCTGGCCGATCAGCTGCACGGCCTGCGCGAGAAGCTGATTCGACGCCGGGGTAGCCGGCACGCCGACGATTGCCGGCGCCCGCATCGGCGGAGCCGGTGTGGGAGCCGGCACGCCGACGATCGCCCGCATCTGCGGTGAAACTGTCGCGGCCGGCGCAGGCTGCGCGGCCGGCGTGTCCCGCACTTTGGCAAGCTCGGCCTGCATGGCGACCGCCGCCTGGCGCTGCTGCTGGACCTGCTTGTTGTCGGGCATGAAGGACAACAGCCTGTCGAAATCCGCGATGGCGCGCGCATAGTCGCCCTTGGTCATGAAGAGCTCGGCGCGGGCATAATAGGCGCCACGCTCGATCTGAGGTGCTTGCGCGATGGCGCGCGAGAAATCATCGATCGCACGGTCGACATCGCCCTTGCGCCGATAGACCTGGCCGCGCCAGAAAAAGCCGCTCTGCACGGTCGCGTTCATCGCCAGCGCGGCGTTGAGATCGCCAAGCGCCTGATCGAGCTGACCGGTCTCGACATAGACCCTCCCACGCCCGACATAGGCCTGCGCAAAGTCCTGGCGCAATGCAATCGCCTGGCTGAAATCGGCGAGCGCCTCGGGGAAGGCCTTCTGGTCGGCGCGCAGGAATCCGCGCGAGGTGAGCACGGACGGATTTTTCGGATCGAGCTCAACTGCGCGATTGTAGTCGGAGAGCGCCAGGTCGGGCTTGCCGCTGCGCTGGCGCACATAAGCGCGCGACACCAGCGCGCCTATGGATTGAGGATTGAGCTGCAGGGCGGCTTCGGCGTCCGCAAGGCCCGCATCGAACTTGCCATGGCTGGTGAAGAAGCGCGAGCGGCTGAAATAGGCCTTCACCCGGTCCTCGGCCGGACGCTGCGCGTCGCCAAGGATCGCCGTGCAGGCGACCTCCACCTTGTCCGGAACGAGCCCCATGCAATCTTCGAGGTCGCCGGCCGTGGCCCGTGCCGGCTGCCAGCACAGCGCAACCAACGCGAGCGACGCCAGCACAGCAAAGCGGGCGGACGACATCCTGATGCCTCTCTTATGGTCGCCTCTCATGACGTTGACGCCTCTCGTCGAGGTCAGGGGACTCGGGGCACGCTTGCGACGGTCTGCCCGGGGTTTTCGCAACTGCGGCGAGAATAATGCCAGATTCAGCGCCGCTGTCGATGACCGGCTTAAACTTGTGATCAGGAGGGTTGAGAGTTTGGTTCGATGAGGGCTGCGCCCGCTTTGCCGCTGAGTTCGAGGCGAGTTCCGGATCAGGCGTTGCATCGGCACGCAACATGGGTCAAATGCGTGGATCGGGCCGCCCGCCGGCGCAATTCCGGTGCGCGGAAACAGCGGCAGCGAACACGAGAAGCGAGAAAGCGGAGCGACGCCAGCGATGGAGAAGGGCATTTTTGAGGGGCTGAAGGTTCTGGATTGCGCGAGCTTCATTGCCGCGCCCGCGGCCGCGACCGTGCTGTCGGATTTCGGCGCCGATGTCATCAAGATCGAGCCACCGGGCTCGGGCGATCCCTATCGCAACCTGCCCAACCTGCCCGGCTATCCGCACAGCGAGCACAATTTCGCTTGGATGCTCGAGGCCCGCAACAAGAAGAGCCTGGCGCTCGACCTCACCAAGCCCGAGGCGCGGGAGGTGCTGTACAAGCTCGTCCGCGAAGCCGATGTCTTCATCACCAACATGCCGCCCGCCGTGCGCGAGAAGCTCGGCATCACCCACGATCATCTGGGGCATCTCAATGAGCGCCTGATCTACGCCTCCTTCACCGGCTATGGCGAGAAGGGCGAGGAGGCCAACAAGCCCGGCTTCGACAGCAACGCCTATTGGGCGCGCTCAGGGCTGATGGACCTCGTTCGCGCCGACGAGGACACCACGCCCGCGCGCTCGGTCGCCGGTATGGGCGACCACCCCTGCGCAATGGCGTTCTACAGCGCGATCGTGACCGCGCTCTACCGGCGCGAGCGCACCGGCAAGGGCGGCCACGTCTCGACCAATCTGATGGCGAACGGCGTCTGGGCCAATGGCGTGCTGGCGCAGGCCAAGCTCTGCGGCGCCAAATTCAGCAAGCGGCGCCCGCGCGAGCAGGCGCTCAATGCCGTTACCAATCACTACAAGTGCAAGGACGGCCGCTGGATCATCCTGTCGCTTCTCAATGAGGAGCGGCAGTGGCCGACCTTGATGCGCTGCCTCGGCCGCGAGGACCTGATCGAGGATGCGCGTTTCGCCACCAAGGCCGACCGGCATTCGCGCTCGATCGAACTGATCCGGATTTTTGACCAGATCTTTGCCAGCAAGTCTCTTGCGGAATGGCGCAAGCTGCTCGACGGCAACGGCCTCGTGTTCGGCGTGGTCGGCATCCTCGACGATATCCCGACCGACCAGCAGATGATCGACAATGACGTGCTGGTGCCGTTTGCCGGCGACACGATGCTCACGATCAACAGCCCAATCTGGATCGACGGGGTGAGCAAGGTGGCGCCAAAGAAGCCGCCGGGCATTGGCGAGCACAGCGACGAGATCCTGCGCCAGGCGGGTTATGACGAGGCGGCCATTGGGAAGCTACGCGCATCTGGTGCGGTTGGCTGAGAGTGCGAGCACCTTGGCCAATCATGCGCGGCGGGTAGCCTCAACGATTGAGCCAGGCCCAGGCAATCCCGACCGCTATGCAGCCTGCGATGACGGCGAACACGATTGCCCAGCCGGAGACCCTGATGTCCCCGGTGGTCTGACGCTCGGCCTCGTTCTGCGCAATGACGCGGTTGCGCTCGTGTCTGTCGTCCTTGCCGGCATCGCTCATCGCCTGCCCTTCAAGCTCAGGTTCCGGCTTCCGCCTCGCCTGCAAGCTTAGCGGCAAATGATGTCGATTGCTCAACGGCCATGCTGCCGGCGCCACCACCCGCGAGCCGGCTCAAGCCGAATGCCGCCAGCGCAGCACAGAGCGCGGCTCCCGCGGCCGTGAGGAAGACGGCCGCGGTGCTCCATTTTCCGGCCAGCAGGATGCCGCCAACGAGGGGCCCCACGATCGAGCCGACCCGCCCCATGCCGAGCGCCCAGCCGACGCCGGTCGCCCTGACCGAGGTCGGATAGAAGCCCGCTGCCAGCGCGTTGGCGGCGATCTGGCCGCCGACCACGCAGAATCCGGCGGCAAATATCGCGAGCGAGACCAGCACAGCCGAATGGCCGAGCTGGCCGATGGCGCCGACCGCGAACACGGCTATCAGATAGACCAGCGCCAGTGCGCGAAACGAGAAGCGGTCGATGATGCTGCCGAGCGCAAGCGTGCCGACCACGCCGCCAACCTGCAGCATCGATCCGATCAGGACCGCCCGCGACACCGACGCACCGAGATCATTGAGGACAGTGGGGAGCCAGTTTGCCAGGAAATAGATGTCGAGCAGGCTCATGAAGAACACGACCCACAGCAGCAGCGTGACGGGGGTGCGGCCCTCGCGAAACAGGTGGGCGACAGGCAGGCCGGCAAGGTGCGTCTCGCGCACCACAAACAGGACGCCCGGCGCGAAGGCCGTGTGCGGGCTGATCGCTTTCAGCAATTCGGCAACCCGCTCGGGCGCATGGCCCTGCGTTGCCAGGAAGCGCACCGATTCCGGCAGGCGCAGGACCAGGATCGGCACCATGAGGAGCGGCGCCACGCCACCGACAATGAATACCGCGCGCCAGCCGAATTGCGGGATCAGCCAGGCGGCGAGCAGGCCACCGAGTGCAGCGCCGACCGAGAAGCCGCAGAACATGATCATCACCATGGTGGCGCGCCGCCGCCGCGGGTTGAACTCCGCGGTCATGGCAATGGCATTCGGCATGGCACCGCCGAGCCCGAGCCCGGTCAGGAAGCGGATCGCCAGCAGCGCATTGAGATCGCTCACAACCGCCGTGATCAGCGCGCCGACACCGAAGGCGAGCGTGGAGAGCACAATGATCTTCTTGCGCCCGATGCGGTCGGCAAGCGGCCCGAATACCAGCGCGCCGATCATCAGCCCGAACAGGCCGGCGCTGAACACCGGCCCCAGCGCCCCCTTGGAGAGGCCCCATTCCTTGGCCAGCGCGGGCGCCACATAGCCGATCGCCTGGGTGTCGAAGCCGTCGAGAAACAACACGGCAGCGCAGCCGAGCAGCAGTCGCAGCTGAAAGCGGCCGACCGGCTGGCGATCGATGAAATCGGCGAGATCGATCTCCGGTGGCGTGCCGGCGTTCGCGTCTTGAGCCGCCATCCGTCCCTCCCCTCCAAAGCCCGCGGTTCTGCTCGACCGCTGTGGGCTATAAGCCTAACGCGCTTCAATGCTGGCGCAAGGCGTCTTTGGAATAACCGGCGATGCGCTTGTAGCCCTCGGACAGCGCGACCAGTTCATCGCGGGAGATGACGTCCTCGATCCTGCCGAACGGACGATCATGCGTGCGCTGGAACACCTCGCGCAGGATCGCATCCGGGGGATTGCTGCGGTTGGCGAGCACCACGCGCGTGGTCGCCTCCAGCCGCTCGCTCTCATAGGCCGACAATGCTGCGACAGCATCGGCATGCCCCGCCAGCGCCGAGCTAAGCGAGCGTGCGTCGAGAATGGCCTGGCCCGCGCCATTGGAGCCGCGCGGCACCATCGGATGCGCGGCGTCGCCGAGCAGCGTCACGCGGCCAAAGCTCCAGCGCGGCAGCGGCTCCTGGTCGACCATCGGAAATTCCAGCACGCTGTCAGCGGCGCGGATGAACGCGGGCACATCGAGCCAGTCGAAATGCCAATCCGCGAATGCGTCGATGAAATCGGCGAGCTCGCCGGGGCGGTTCCAGTCGCGCCTGCGATATGTCGTCGTCTCGATCTCGGCGACCCAGTTGACCAGCTGCAAGCCATCGCTGCCGGCGGCGCGGATCGGATAGATCACCATCTTGCCATGCGACAGCCAGCCGGCGCGTACCATGCTGGCGCCGGAGAGGATTGGCTTCCACCGTGTCACGCCGCGCCACATGTTGACGCCGGAATAGCGCGGCTCGCCTTCGTCCGGGAAGAATTGCTTGCGGATTGCCGAATTGATGCCGTCGCACGCCACCACCACGCGCCCACGCGCCGCGGAGCCATCGGCGAAGCTGACGGTTGCACCGGCGTCATCCTGGGTGACGCCGACGCAATGCCGACCGGTCGCAAGCCGGTCGCTGCCAATGCGTTCGCGGAAGGCATTGAGCAGGACCATCTGCAGGTCGCCACGATGGATCGAGAATTGCGGATGATCGTAGCCGGCGCGACGGCCGAGCGGCTCCTGGTAGATCAGCTGGCCGTAGCGGTTGAAGAAGGTCGCATCGGTGGTTTCGATCGCCACCCTGGCCAGCGCCGGTTCGAGACCGAGCGCAGCATACTCCCTGGTCGCATGCGGCAGCAGATTGATGCCGACGCCGACGGCGCGGATATCCGCGACCGACTCGAACACCCGGCAGGGGATGCCTCGCGCATGCAGCGCAAGCGCCAGCGTCAGTCCGCCGATACCGGCACCGACGATGATGACCTCGTCCATGTTTCCATCCCGCCTCTTATCGCGCATGAACTTTTCGGAAAACGCTACACACTTTTCCGGTTCATGCGTTTATTTGCGGCGATGAAACACGAATAGCCAGCCTGCAGTCAATTCCGGCCCGGGCGTTCCGAGCCGAATGCGCTATCTTGGCTTGACGAAGCACATGCCGATCCGGCTGGCCGGGCTCATGGCCTGGCAGGCCAGCCCCTCCGCGCAGCCCCAGGCGGCGAAGCTCGCATCGTTCTCGGACGTGTTCTCATGCTGCACATAGCAATGCGCGCCCCAGCCGTCGTCATATTCGGTGCCGGCAAGCTCGGTCGAGCCGCGCGATTGCGGACGGCTGGCGAAGCCGCGCGAGAAATCAACCGGCTTGCCCTCGGCAAACGCGGCGATGATATCGCGCCGCCGCACCTGGTCGCCGAAGAAATGCGGCGACGCCGGCACCACGATGGTGTTGGAGGGGTTTGCCGCCATCCAGTCGACGCCGGGGAAATGGAAGCCGCCGATGCCCCGGGTCTGATGGCAGCCGGCGCAGGTGATGTCGTTCAGCCTGCGCTCGAAGCCCGCCACCGAGCGGATGTTCTGCAGCGTAATGCCCTGGTCCGCGGCCCTCTTCAGCGCACCGACGACATCGGCTTCGCTGAACACGGGGTTGTCGGTGCCGTCCTCGCCCGCCACCAGGCCGAAGGCCGGCTGCATGTCCGAGGCAGCGAGGCCAGTGGGCGTCGGTGCGATCGCAGCCTTGCTGAGGAATTTCTCTGGAATCAGCAGGGTCCCGCGGTCGAACTCAATCAGGTTTAGGGGATCGAGCAGCCACGCCTTGAACTCGTGCTGCAGATCATGATCGGCGAGCAGGCGCTCGCGATCGATCTGGTTTTCCAGCGTCGCTTCCTCGAAGCTGTTCGAGGTCGCGCTATAGTCGAACACCTTCATCAGGTAATCGGTACGGAAGTCGCGCGCTTCCGATTTCGGCGCATGCGCGATCTGCAGATTGGTCTCGATCCGCACGATGTTTGCGGGCGCTACGGTGGCAAGCGCGCCGCCCGCTTCGGTCAGCTTGTCCGCAAGCTCGACGCCGGTGAGGTTGATGTCCGCGGTCGCAAGCCAGCGCCGTGCGATCTCGGCACAGGTGAGCGGCGCGCCCTTGGCATCGACATCGTGTTCGCCCTTGGCCTTGAGCACCATGTTCAGCGTCATCGGCAGCCGCGGCGTCACCGAGGCTTCGCCGATCTCGGCCGCCTTGGTCTGTGTCAGGCGATAGACCAGCCTGATCTCGCCGCATGATGCTGGATCGACATAGGCGCGGTCCATGCGGTTGACGATCCCGGACAGAATGAAGCGTGTGTCCGGCGAGTCCAGTGTGGCGCGGTCGAACAGCTGGAACGCGAAGCCTGGCCCGACGCCGATGCTTTCGTTCGGCAAACTCGCCTTGTGGTGCGCGATATAGCGCTCGAATTCGGCGTCCATGGCCGTGCGAACGCCCCGCATCGAGGGCAGCGCGAACAGTTCGTTGCTGGCGAGCGGCGTGCTCACGGAGGCATCGGGCCGCAGCATCCCGCCGAGACCGAGCCGGCCGGCGTCGAGCGCGCGCAGCGCCAAGGGATCGATGATGGCCGCGCCGCGTTCGAGCGGCGCGGTGTCTGCCGGCTGGGCGGCCGGAGCCTGGGCGATGGGCGCAAGGCCGAGCAAAAAGACGAGGGCGAGAAGCGGTCGTGTGAGGCTGTGCATGAGGGGACTAACACCGCAACATCCCGGCCTATTCATGGACAAAAGGCGCCTCACTTGAGAGTGAAGCGCCTCTGCGATCGGGAATGAATCTCGGCCCGGCCTTCAGCGCGCCACGATCAGCCCCTTGGGCGTAATGACCACCCACCGGCCATCCTGCTTGCGGATCGCCTCGACCCGGCCGAGCCCGGGGACGGGATCGCCGGCGAAGACCTCATAGAGACCGGTGCGCCCCTCGATCAGCGCCGAGCCGTGGCTGACATCGCGCAGCACCCAATTGTCGACGGTCGGCAGGCGACCGACCTCGGTCTTCGGCGTCGTGCCGGCCGCGGCGGCGGTCGGCGAGACCTGCGGCATCGGCAGCGGCTGGGCGCCCGCAGGCGCCGTCACCGTGCCGGTGACGTCCCTCGGCGCGGCGGTCGCGACCGGGGTGGGCGCGGCGGCGGCGACCGCAGCCTGCGCAGGCGCCGCGGCATGTAGCTTGTCGACGGCTTCGCTCAGCCTGGCGAGCTTGGCATTGGGCTCGCTCTGCGCCTTCTCGATGCGCTCGAGCCGGTCGCTGGTCTTGTTGAACTGGGCCAGCCCCGCTTTGGTGGTCTGCTCCAGCCCCGCCTTCAGCGCCACGATATCCGCATCGATGCGTGCGACCGAGGCTTCCAGCGCGCTCGTGTTGGGTGCGCCCGTGGAGGCCGTCTCGGTGAAATGCGACAGCCCGATGGTTGCAAACGCGCCTCCGGCGGCGCCGGCAATCACGGCAAGCGCCAGCATAGCGGCCATGACCCTAAAACGGCGCCGGCCATCGTGGGCAGGCGGCGCTTCCTTCTCCGGCTCCGGAGCGGATTTCCGGCCTTCGAACCTGGTCCTATCGAAGCCGGTTTTTTCGAAGCTGCCCTTTTCGAGGTTGGCCTTGACGCGCTTCCAGTCCTCGCGTGGCGACATGACCAGGAGTTCGCGCGCGCGTGCCCGCTCGGCCTTGACCGCCTCGATCCTGGCGGAGTCGGACTTGACAGCTTCGGACTTGGCGGGTTCGGACTTGGCGGGTTCGGACTTGGCCGGCCCACTGTTCGGCGCCTCGTCCTTGGAGCTGGCCGACTTGGTCACTTCGGACTTGGTCAGGTCAGGCTTGGTCACCTCAGAAGCCTGGATCACTTCGGAGTTGACCGCTTCAGAGCTGACCGCTTCCGGCCTGGACGCATCAGCCGCGACGGCCTCGACCTTGAACGGTTCGGCCTTTGGCATCTCGGCCGTTGGTATCTCAGGCTTGGGCATCTCGGCGTCGGGGACCTCGGCTTTGGGCGCCTCGGCGATCTCTTCGACCTTCCCCTCCGCCATCGTCTCGACCTTGGGCTCGTCAGCTTTCACCGCCTCCGCCCCCGGCGCGATGGTGGGAGATTCGACGCTGCGCGGGTCCTGCCCGGATGCCGTCACAGTCTCGCTCGGGTTGGCCAGGGAATTGGGAACGGCCGGTCCGGCGTCGAGGGAACCGGTGTCAGCGCCACCACTCTGCTCGGCTTGTTGTTCGCTCACGATCAAAATCTCCAGCAAAGGTTGACCATTTGGTAACCTTCATTGCTTGCCAATTCGTTACTGGCGTCCTTGAGAGGACGGCCTTACCGAAATTTTAGGGATTTTTGCTGGGCGGATTTGGGTCGAGAGCGTGGCGGCCGCTGCCGCATTCTGAGATCGCGATTGCCTGCACGGCGACAAATATACCGGCGACAGCATCGATTTCGCGTGCGCGCGCCCCGATTGCCCCTGGTTTGACAAGCGGCCGCCCCGTCTGCTCAAAAAGCTGCGTTAACCAAAAAAGGCAAAAGGGAGGAGACATGAAGCTTTACGATTCCATCGGGCCGAACCCGCACGTGGTCCGCATGTTCATGGCGGAGAAGGGCATCGAGACGCCGAAGCAGACGGTGGACCTGCGCGGCGGCGAAAACCGGCAGGAGGCGCATCTCAAGCGCAACCCCATGGGCCAGATGCCGACGCTCGAGCTGGACAACGGCTTCCATCTCTCCGAGGTGGTAGCGATCTGCGAATATCTCGAGGAGACGCATCCGAACCCGCCCTTGATCGGCGCCACCGCCGAGGAGCGCGCCGAGTGCCGGATGTGGACGCGCCGCGTCGACCTCAATATCGCCGAGCCCATGACCAACGGCTTCCGCTTCGGCGAGGGGCTGCGATTTTTCGAAAAGCGCGTCGTCTGCGTCCCCGAAGCCTCGCCGGGGTTGAAGAAGATCGCGGCGCATCGCCTGCAATGGCTGAACGAGCAGCTGGCCGACGGGCGCGACTTCCTCTGCGGCAAGCGCTTCACACTCGCCGACATCCTGCTCTATTGCATGATCGCTTTTGCAAGCACAGTCGGCCAGCCGCTCGACCCCGCCAACACCAACGTTGTCGCCTGGTTCAACCGCGTCGCCGCACGGCCGTCCGCGAAGGCGTAGATGATAACGATGCTGATGCTGCTGAAGCTTTGCTAACTCTGTCGTCGTCCCTGCGAAGGCCGGGCGAAGGCCGGGACCCTGACCCGCGGAATCTAGCTGTCGTGCACGGTGCAAGTCGATCTTCCTTCGCAACGACCATTCCCTGGGGTTATGGGTCCCGGCCTTCGCCGGGACGACGATATTGCGCTCAATAGCGGAAAGAGACGCGGGACCGCGTCCTCGCGGCGCAATCCGCCCGAGCTTTGCATCGGCTTTGCCCTCTTGAAATCCACAAGGGCGCAGGGAAGACCGGGTGACTGCTGCACCCGGGGCCCTCGCGCCAGAAAAGTTGCGCAAAGGGCGCGAAACCACAGGTACAGCGGACATCACTCCGGCCTTCCCTGCGCAGTGGTTTACGGCTTATAGCGTGCTCTCCTCGGTGAACCTTGCCGATTGCCACCGTCCGCCGCGATGCGCTTGCGCATCGTCGGCATTAGCGCCGAGCCTTTGGGGCGCCAGGACCACACGATTTCACCGTCCGTGTCGATGCCGCACGTCTGACAGCACCTTCACGTCCACCGCATTCCGCCTCGCGTTTCGTGACGACCGCGATACGCCCCTCATGCTTGAGGCGGGATACCGGGCATATACGGCAAATCCGAATTTCTGGAAAGCGAAATATTTTTGCGACAAAGGCTTGACAGCCCCTTGTGCCGCGCACCCGGCGGGCAAATCACTCCGGTCATTCCGGAGTATTGCCCCGGGGAACAGGTTGCCGTCCCGTCGGATTAATTGTACTATTAGTACAGTTATTATCCGCAACGAGGCGGACAGGCACATGATGAGCACCACTCTGGACGACCAAACCGAATTGCGGGACAAGCCGCTCGCGCCCGCGGCGCTGCGCGAATTGTCTGTCCGTTCCGATGTGAAGGGCGCGATCCGCGGCATCAGCCATTACGGCGCGGTGATCGTAACGGGCAGCCTGATCTGGCTCGTCTCCGCGCGCCATGGTCTCCTCTGGGCACTGCCGCTCATCGCACTGCAAGGCTATTTCATAGCCTTCCTGTTCATGGCCGTGCACGAGACCGCGCACAAGACCGCCTTTGCGAGCCGCGCGCTCAATCTGATCGTCGGCAATCTCTCCGCGTTCCTGATCTGGCTGCCTTACCAATATTACTGCCTGTTTCACTGGGATCATCATCGCTACACCCAGGATCCGGACAAGGATCCCGAGCTGATCGTCGGCCCCAAGCCCGCCTCCGACACCCAACTTGCGATCGCCTATACCGGGCTGCTGCAGGTCGGCGGCCGCGTGCTTCTGATGCTGCGTCATGCCTTCACCGGGCGGGTCGCGGTGCCGTGGGTCGCCGCCAACAAGCGCGCGATCATCGTGACCGAAGCGCGGCTCTACGTGCTCGGCTACGCGCTGCTGCTCGCCGGCTCGCTTGCGCTTCATACGGCGATCCTGCTCAAGGTCTGGATCGCGCCGCTCCTGCTCGGACAGCTGATCTTGCGGCCCTATCTCTACGCCGAGCACACCGGCTGCGACCGCGAACGCAGCGCCTTCCTGAGCACGCGAACCACCTACACCGGCATGATCATGAAATGGTTCGCCTGGAACATGCCCTACCATGTCGAGCACCACGCCTATCCATCGGTGCCGTTTCATGCCTTGCCGAGGCTGAACGCATTGGTCGACGACAGGATCAAGCATCGCGGCCGCGGCTATCGCGCCGTGACGCGACAGACCTGGGGATGGTTTCGGAGCCAGCAGCAGCGCTTTGCGCGGATGCGGTGAGCTAGGTCCAAGGAAGTGGCGCCGCCGATTGTTGTGCCCTCGCCCCTTGTGGGAGAGGGCAGCTCCGCTGGTGGACACAAGGTTCAATTGGGTGAGGGGTTGCCGCCGCATATGCGAAGGTGAGCCGTCGCTCGTGGAAAGAAATCCCTCGCCCAAAGGTCCAGTGTCTATCGATATACATACCCTCCCCATACGGGCTAGGAGAGCAGTATCGAGAACTTGTAGACTCACATATAGACCGAGTACGGCGACGACACTATTCGACGACCTGATGCTAGACTATCAATTCAGGGAGCATAATCGTGGACCCGTGGGCATTTGGATGGACGCAAGTGTTCACCCTCGTCGGATTTGGGATCACCATCACAATCGCGATTGGCGGATTCCGCTCCTTTGAACGATGGCGGCGGGAGAAATTAGAAGAGCGGCGCATCGAGACTGCTTTCGAGGCACTCACCATTGCGCACGAGACGAAATTCATCTTTGGAAATATTCGAAGCCCACTCACCGAGGGGTACGAGTGGGCAGATATGCCTGCATGGGAAAACGACACGGAAGATCGGCGATCGCGGCGAGGGCCGTACTACGCTTCGATAAAGCGCATCAATGCCAACGCGAAATTTTTTGAGCGAGTTTGGGCCGTTCAGCCACGGTGCATGGCGCTATTCGGTGCAAGCGTCGAGCATACGTTCTTGAAACTGCATCAGGCGCGCAGGTACATAGAAGTTGCGGCTCAAATGCTTGCTCATCGAGCGAGCGCTGAATACGGCACGGACAATGAGCAACTCCAAAATCTTTACGAACAGATGCGGCAGGATATTTGGGACCTTGGAGGGGTACAGCCAGAGCTAGATCGAGTCGGACGCCTCCTGACGGAGTTCGTTTCCGAAACAATCTCGTTCGCCGAACCGGTCGTTGCGCATCAATACAGGCGAAACAAGCCGCGGTGGTGGCGTCCGAAAAGCTAGGCATCGCGCAAATAGAGGAGTTGCTATCCGATAATAGTCCCCCAAACATCACGTTCGCTTAATGGGTCCCGCTGGTGTGCACAACGTGCTGATCTGTTGCACAGGCTACAGGCACCTGGAAAGCAGCTGCCAGGAAGCAAAATTCCTGCGAACTATTGCCTCTATTTCCCGCCCGCCGGCTGCAACACCAGCTCCACCAGATTGCGCGCGTAGGCCGGCGAGATTGGCTTGATGCCGAAGATGGAGCGGTAGAACAGGCTGCCATAGATTGCATCGTAGAGATCGGCCGGCGCGCCAGGGCTGCCGATGCAGCCGTCCTTCTGGCCGGCCGCGATGATCTCGACGATCGCATCGCGGCGGAGTTTCAAATAGCGCTCGTAGAAGATCGCGGCCGAGCCGGTGGTGGCGACGCATTCGGAGATCACCGCGAGCTGCACCCGGCCGAATTCACCGCCCAGCGCGTCGGCATAGGCGGTGACGTGCCGCCGCAGGCGGGTCACCGCATCGCCGGCGCTCGAGAGCGGCAGCATCAGTGCCGCCTGGTTGAGGAAGGCGTCGATCAGCAGCGCCTCGCGCGACGGCCACCATTTGTAGATGGTCATCTTCGAGACGTTGGAGTGCCGCGCCACCGCGTCGATGCTGGCGGCCGCGAGCCCCTCGCTCGCCATCAGCTGATAGGCGCTTGCGAGAATGGCGGCCGTGGTCCTGGTCGAGCGCGGCCGGCCGCGTCGCGGCAGTTTGGCGCTGTCGATCTTTTCACTCGCTGCTGTCTTGCCTTTCGGCATGATCTGGCTGTCCGGCTCTCTCAGCTGCGTGGTCGCATCTGCAAAGGTGCGCGGGAGTCGAAAGCAGAACGCCGCGCATTGCCGGCTTAGCACGGCGCTGCGGGCGATGCGCAACCGATTGCGCCCTCACCCGCCTCGCGCCCGCGCCAGCGTCTCGGACGGCGTCTCGCCGAACAGGGAGCGGTAGCTCTGGGCAAAATCGCCGAAATGCCAGAAGCCGAAAGCCAGCGCCGCGGCCTTGACGCTCTGGGTGCCCGCGCGCAGCTGCTGGCGCACCAGCCAGAGCCGGCGCTGGCGCAGATAGCGATGCAGGCTCATGCCGCTGCAATCCAGCACGGCATCATGGATGGTGCGCACCGATACGCCGAGCTGCTTGGCAAGATCGCTGGAGTAGATCGGGTGGCCGATGCTGCCCGCAAGGATCTCCCGGATCTCCTTGAAGATCCGGAACTGCCGCAGCGTGTTTGCGCGCGCGGACCGCTTCGGTGGAAGGACATCGATAAAGGCGGCGTCGATCCCTGCAAGCAGCGACTCGCGAATGGCGGCGCCGACCTGGCGCGCCTCGAGGTCAGTCTCGTTCGACGAGACCGACATGATTTCCCACACCAGCGCACGAAGCCAGCCAAACGCCGGCGCCGACGTCTCGAACATGCGAAAATTCGAACCCGCATCGGGCCAGCCGCGATCGTCGAGCTGCGGGCTGAACACGATGGAGGCGTATTGCCGCCCGACGCGCTCGACGGTGGTGTAGGCCGGCCCATTGCTGCCGATCACGACGGCCGATGGCACCTCGTCGACCCCGTTGAAGCGGATCGGAATGCCCTCATCCATGGTAAAGCCGACGCAGGTGCAATCGGCAGCGAACTGGCCGTCGGTGATCCGCGGAAATGACTTGATGAGATTGATCGAGCAGCCCGGCAGATTCAGGATGATCTGCTCGGCCGAAATGCTCCGGGCCAAAGGCGTGAAATCGACCTGGAGATTTCGCACCGAGCTTCGAAACTCATCGACGTCGGAGAATTTGTAGATCTGAGGCGCCAAATTCGGCTGGCCTGAGTTGTTCATTGAACTTACAAATTTCGCCGGGTGCGGGTTCAGGGCGTGACAGCGTCTCCGCAAGTGACGGTAGTCTGGTAAGCGAAATCACAGTTGATACTATGTGCAGATCCCATCCGGTCGGGCTCGCTCGGTATCAGGATACAGCTAGCCCACAACATGGGACTCATCTGTCCGCTTACTTGCCGAATTTCGATACAGTTTTAACCTCTGACGGCCCCGGCTGCAACCGCAAGACGCAATTTGAATAAACTCCATTAATTCTTAGCAGGTGAAATTCAGCGGCTTGAACCCGAGTCATTTCATTCACGCCATTTCACCGTCATGACCGCCATCGCTTGCTCCGAACTCCTCGCCGAGGTCGAGCTGATCGCAAGGAGCGGCCCGCCCGAGCGGCGGGCGCGCATGCTGCGCGCGCTCACGGACCTGTTTCGGTCGGCCGCAGGTCGCCTGCAGCCGGACCAGATCGGAATTTTCGACGGCGTGCTCGTCAAGCTGGTCGAGCGCAGCGACGCCCGCGCGCTCGCCGGCATCAGCGCCACGCTGGCGGGGCTGGAGCCAGCGCCGGCTGAAACGATCCGCCGGCTGGCGCGTCACGCCGACGACACCGTCGCCGCCCCCGTGCTGGCCCGCGCGGCATCGCTTGCCGACGATGCGCTGGTGCAGATCATCTGCGAGCGCGGTCAGCGGCATCTGCTGGCGATCGCCGGCCGCGCCTCGCTCAGCGAAGACATCACCTGCCTCGTGCTCAAGCGCGCCGGCAAGGAGGCCGCCCGGGCGCTGGTGAAAAATCCGGGCGCCCGGTTTACCGAACGGAGCCATGCGGCGCTGCTTGCGATCGCCGAGCGCGACGAGACGGTGGCGGAAGCGGCGGCGCTGCGCACGGATTTGCCTGCGGGCAAGCTTGCCGAATTGCTGGCCAAGACCAGCGACACCGTGCGTGCGCGCCTCATGACGATCGCGCCTGCTCCGCTGCGCGAGACGATTCAATCCGCCATCGCAGCGGTCAGCCCCGAACCGCCGCCGCGTGAGGCGAACGCGGCGACCGATTATACGGACGCGCTTGCCATGGTCGAGGGACTGAACCGCATCGGCAAGCTCAACGATTCCAGTGTCAACCGCTTTGCCATGCGCCGCGAGCTGACAAATCTGGTCGCCTCGCTTGCGGTGCTGTCGGGCGCCAGCGTGGAGGCGATCGAGCCGCTGATGGATGACCAGCGCTGCGAGGGCGTCATCATCGCCTGCCGTGCGGCGCGCCTGAACTGGCAGACCGCCGTTGCGGTGCTCAACAACCGCCGCACTCCCAAACCCACAAAAGAGCAGCTCGAGATGGGCAAGGAAATGTTCGAGACGCTCTATCTCTCATCCGCCCAATACACCATCCGCTTCGAGCCCCCGGTACCCGCTTCAGTCAAGCTCGTGAAGGAGGCCGTCTGATGTTGAACGGCGAGAACCGCAAAGCCAATCGCGTCCGGTTCGACCACAAGCACCCCGTCAATCTGATGGGCGTCGACGGCACCTGGCGGCGCAGCTGCGTCCTGCTCGACATCTCCGAGACCGGCGCCAAGATCGAGGTCGAAGGCACGGTCGAGGTGCTGCAGGCCAAGGAGTTCTTCCTGCTGCTGTCATCCACCGGGCTTGCCTTCCGGCGCTGCGAGCTGGTCTGGATCGACGGCTGCAATGCCGGCATTCGCTTCGTGCAAGTCAAGCCCGGCCAGAAGAAAACCGAGAGCAGCGCGAAGGTCGAGCGCACGGAGAAGAAGGCCGCAGTCAGCGAGAGGAAGCAGTGACGTTTTTGGCCCAGCGGACGGTCGCGACCGCTCGTCGTCGGGAGCAGGATCCCGATGGACGAACGGCCCGTGCCTGGCGCGAGCGAAGGTAGCCGCGCTGATGCCCGTCCACGTGGTCGCCGACGATCCCAACAAGCTCATTGCAGTTCGCAAGCTGCTGGAGCCGAAATTTCCGGTCAGCTCGGAGCTGCTGTGTGGGACGGGCGTGCAGCGTGGCGAGGTGACTGCACTTGTGATCAGGGCGGACCTGCGCACGCTCGAGAACATCCATGCGCTGAAGAAGATCATCCGCGCCTTAAGCAAGGTGCGCAAGCGCATCTTTCTGGTTGATGCCACCGCGCATCTGCATGTCAGCCAGGCCTATGCACTGGGCGCAACCCGCGTACTGCTCGGTCCGCTCAACCAGGCCAAGCTCTATGCCGAACTGGGCGAGCCTTCCGCGGGCAGCGAAGCGGTGGGCGAGGCGCAAGGGTCCCAGGTCGCGGCCGCCGTCGCCGAAGCCGCGCTCGCCTCGATGTTCTCCGCGGCCGCAACCGGCCTGCCGATCGACGTCCAGAGCGCCAGGAGCGGGGGCAGCCACATCGCCGACTGCATCGCCGAAAATGGCCTTGCCGACTGGCTCACCACCGTGCGGCGGCACCATGAGGGCACCTATCAACATTGCCTTTTGGTGACGGGGATTGCCGTCGATTTCGGCCTCAGCCTCGGCGTTCCCAAAGCGGATGTGGAACGGCTTTATTCGGCCGCGATGTTTCACGATGTCGGCAAGGCCAAGATCCCGCTCGAAGTTCTCGACAAGCCCGGCAAGCTCGACGATCGCGAGCGTGCGCTGATCGAAACCCATCCCGGCGTCGGTTACGACGTGCTCAAGGACAACGACCAGATCAACCCCGAAATCCTCGATGCCGTGCGGCACCATCACGAATATCTCGACGGCAGCGGCTATCCCGATGGCCTCGCCAACGGCAGCATCAAGGACATCGTCCGCATTCTCACCATCTCGGATATCTTCGCCGCCCTGATCGAAAACCGCCGCTACCGCGCGCCGATGTCGCGCGAGGATGCCTACGGCATTCTGAGGAGCATGGATGGCAAGCTGGAGAAGCCGCTGGTCGCCGCGTTCAGGAACGTCGCGCTGACGAGGTAGCGTTATTCGTAGCCGGCGTGAGCCCACCTACATCACCACCGGCGCGTCCGGCAGCTCGTTGCGATGCGGGCCTTGCGGCGGGAAGTGGGTCGCGAGCAGGCGCGACACCGCCTGGATGCCCTTGATCACGGCGGCCTCGAAGTGCGACTTGCGAAACTCCGCTTCCATGGTGCGGCAGATCGCCTGCCAGCCGGCCTGACCGACCCGCGCATCGATGCCGCGGTCGGCGATGATCTCGACCTTGCGATCGGCGAGCAACAGATAAATCAGCACGCCGTTATTGTGCTCGGTGTCCCAGATCCGCAATTGCGAGAAGACGTCGAGCGCGCGCTGCCGGGCGGACTGGTTGCGGAACAGGGGCGCGCCGTCGAGCGCGCCCTCGACGACGAAGCGGACCTGGCCCGAATGCGTGGCCTCGCCGGTCCTGATCGCCTGCTCGATACGGTCAAGCACCTCTCGCGTGAAGATGCGGCGCGCGCGCCAATGGTGCTCGATCAGATGCCTGGTGATGCGCTTGATGCTCATGAACGAACCGCCTCTCACCAGCTTCCCGAGGCGCCGCCGCCACCAAAGCTGCCGCCGCCGCCCGAGAAGCCGCTGTCGCTCGAGCTCGAGCCGGAGCTCCAGCCGCTGCTGCTGCCGCCGGAGAAGCCGCCTGACCAGCCGCTGCCCCGTCCGCGGCCCGACTGCCGCGCGGCATTCTGGCTCGCCGCGATGATGCCGTCGGCAAAGAAGGTCAATGTCGAGACGATGCCGCCCAGCAGCAGCGCGAGGGCGATCGAGCCGAACAGGTACCAGCCGAGGCCGCCGACCACGATGCCGGCGGTCGCCGAGCCCAGCAGACGCCCGAGCAGATTGCGGCAGATCGCGCCGATCACATAGATGCCGAAGATGGTGAACGGGTTGAGCGGGTTGAGAAAGCTGCTCCAGTCGACGTCCGAGCCGTGCGATGCCTCCGGCTTCGGCGGCGGCAATGGCTCACCATCGATGACGGCGATGATGCGGTCGACGCCCTTGGAAATGCCGCCGGCAAAATCGCCGGCGCGGAAATCCGGCGTGATCACCTCGTCGATGATGCGCCTCGATGTCACGTCGGTGAGGCTGCCCTCGAGCCCATAGCCGACCTCGATACGCAGCCTGTGGTCATTCTTGGCAATGACAAGCAGCGCGCCATCGTCGATCTTCTTGCGTCCGATCTTCCAGGCCTCCGCGGCCCGGATCGAGAACTGCTCGATGGTTTCGGGCTGTGTGGTCGGTACGATCAGGACCGCGACCTGGCTGCCCTTGCGGCTCTCCAAGTCCTTCAGCTTGGCGTTCAGCGAGTCGATATCGCTCTGGGTGAGCGTCCCGGTCTGATCGACCACGCGCCCGGTCAGGGGCGGCACGGCGACGTCGGCCGCCGCGACACCGGCCCAGCAGAGGAGCAGTGCAACGAGGATGGACCTGAGCGCGGTCATCGCGCCAGCTACTACTTCGACGGCGCCGGATTGAAGTCGACCTTCGGCGCGGTCGAGATCTCCTTCTCGTTGTCCACCGTGAAGTTCGGCTTCTCCTTGTAGCCGAAGGCCATGGCGGTGAGGTTGGTCGGGAAGGAGCGGATGGTGACGTTATACTCCTGCACCGACTTGATGTAGCGGTTGCGCGCCACCGTGATGCGGTTCTCGGTGCCCTCGAGTTGCGCCATCAGATCGCGAAACAGCGCATCCGATTTGAGCTGCGGATAGTTCTCGGTGACGACCAGCAGGCGCGACAGCGCGCTCGACAATTCGCCTTGCGCGGCCTGGAATTTCTGGAACGCCGCCGGATCATTCAACACCTCGGGCGTCGCCTGGATGCTGCCGACCTTGGCACGCGCATTGGTGACGCCGAGCAGCACGTCCTTCTCCTGCTGCGCAAAGCCCTTCACCGAATTGACCAGGTTGGGCACGAGGTCGGCGCGGCGCTGATACTGGTTCACGACCTCCGACCAGTTCGCCTTGATCTGCTCGTCTTCGGTCTGGATGGCGTTGTAGCCGCAATTGGTGAGGCTCAAGGTGGCAAGCGCCGCGAGCACGGTGAAAAATTTGCGCATCAAAATCTCCGAGGGACGATCACGAGGTCACGATCAGGCTCAAACTATCAGAACGCAATTATCAGGTAAGCGACGAAACGCCGCTATCCGCGGCAAAATTTGGCGATTTTAGGCGATCGCGCGCAAAACCCTCCGCTGTCGTCCCGGCGAAGGCCGGGACCCATAACCACTGGGAGCAGTTGTCGCGAAGAACAACAACCAGTTCCGCCCACAGATAGATTCCGCGGTATGGGTCCCGGCCTTCGCCGGGACGACACCGAACGTTATGCCCTCGCAGCCTTCGCCTCCTGAATCGCCTTCCACACCTTCTGCGGCGTCAGCGGGGTGGTGAGCTGGGTGATGCCGAATTCGGAGAGCGCGTCCATCACGCCATTGGTGATGCAGGGCGGCCCGCCGATGGCACCGGATTCGCCGCAGCCTTTCGCGCCCAGCGGATTGGTGCGGCAGGGCGCGGAATCGTCCAGCGTCACGCTGAGCGGCGGCATGTCGGCGGCGCGCGGGATGCAGTAGTCCTGGTAGGTCGCCGTCAACAGCTGGCCCGCGGCATCATACGACACGCCCTCGAACAGCGCCTGGCCGATGCCCTGCGCCACCCCGCCATGGATCTGGCCGGTGACCAGCATCGGGTTCACCGCGACACCGACATCGTCGACCGTGGTGTAACGCACCACCCGGCTCTCGCCCGTCTCAGGATCGATCTCGACCTCGCAGATATGGGTGCCGTTCGGCCAGCTCGGGCCATCGACCTCGCCCTCGCTGTCGACCGAGAGCTTGGCGCCGGTCTCCTTCTTCGCGATATCGAACAGGCTGATGCGGCGGTCGGTGCCGACCACGCTGAGAACGCCGTCGCGATATTCGATATCCTCAACCGAGGTCTCCAGCAGGTGTGAGGCCTTCTCGCGCGCCTTCTGGATCATGTCATTGGCGGAGACCGCGACCGCCGTGCCGCCGACGAACAGCGAGCGCGAGCCGACGCTGCCAAAGCCGGTGGCGAGATCGGTGTCGCCCTGCACGACGTCGATCCTGTCGAGGGCAATGCCGAGGGATTCCGAGATCATCTGGGTGTAGGTGGTCTGCAGCCCCTGCCCCATCGCCATGGTGCCGGAATGCAGGACCACGCGGCCTTCCGCGGTCGCATGCAGCGAGACTTTCTCGGTGTGGGCGCGGCCGCCGGTCCATTCGATATAACTGGTGAGCCCGCGGCCGTAGAGCAGGCCCTTCTTCTTCGCCGCGCGCTTCCTGGCATTGAAGCCGTCCCAGTCGGCGAGCTTCGCCGCGCGGTCGAGCATGTGCGCAAAGGCGCCGGAATCGTAGACCTGGCCGACTGCGTTAGTGTAGGGCAGCTGCGCCGGCTTGATGTAATTGGCCTTGCGGATGGCGCGCGGATCCATGCCGAGCTTGCGCGCGGCGGCGTCGAACAGGCGCTCGACAACGAACACGGCCTCGGGGCGGCCGGCGCCACGATAGGCGCCGACCGGGGCGGTGTTGGTCATCACCGTCTTCACCTCGAAATGCACCAGCGGCAAATCGTAGACGCCAGTCTGCACGAAGGGGCCCAGCACCAGGGGGATGATGTTGGCCGTGCCCGACATGTAGGCCCCGGTGCCGCCAACCGAGCGTACGCGATAGGCCAACACCTTGCCCTTCTCGTCCAGCGCGAATTCCGCGGTCGAGGTGAGATCGCGGCCATGGGTGCCGCCGAGAAACTCGTCGCTGCGCTCGCCGCGCCAGCGGATTTTCTTATTAAGCTTCACTGCGGCATAGGCCACGATGCCGTCCTCTGGATAGACGTTGGTCTTCTGCCCGAAGCCGCCGCCGATGTCGCCGACCAGCACGCGCACCTGTTCCTTCGGCCGCTTCAAAATGGCTTCCGCCAGCACGTCGCGGGTCGAGCCCGGCGTCTGCGACTGCACATGCAGCGTGAGGCGGCCCGTCTTCTTGTCGACCTCGGCAATGGTCGAGCGCGGCTCCATCGCCGATGGCACGATGCGCTGGCTGACGAGGTCGAGCGACACGGTATGCGCGGCGGCGGCAAAGGCCGCCTCGACCTTGGCCGCATCGCCATAGCTCATGGCGGCGACGATGTTGTCCGGCGCCTCCGGCCACACCGCCGGCGCGCCCGGCTTGGTTGCCGCGATCGGATCGACCACCGCGGGCAGCTCCTGATACTCGACGACGATCGCTTCCGCGGCCTCGATCGCCAGTGCGCGCGAGCTTGCGACCACGGCAGCGACCGCCTCACCGGCAAAGCGCACCACCTCATGGGCCAGCAGCTGCCGCGGCGGCACGGTCATTGGCTTGCCGTCGGGGCGCTTGAAGATATTGAGCGTCGGGATGGCGCCGATGTCGTCCTTGATCAGGTCGGCGCCGGTGAACACGGCTTCCACGCCCGGCATCTCGGCCGCAGCCTTGGTGTCGATCGAGACGATCCTGGCATGGGCATGCGGCGAGCGCAGCACGTGCAGCCACAACGTGCCCTCGGCCGGCTTGTCGTCGATGAACTGTCCCTTCCCGGTGAGCAGTCTCTGATCTTCCAAACGCTTGACCGGCTGGCCCGCCCCGAAACGCAAATTGCCGGGAAGAATATTCATCAGTTGAGTCCTCAAGTCTTTTTTGGGTTGGCGGGGTTTTAGCGGATTTGCAGCGCGAAACAACCGCTGGCCCCGTCATGGCGGGGCACGCGAAGCGCGAACCCGGAATCTCAAGATTCCGGGCTCACGCTTCGCATCGCCCCGGAATGACGGTGCTCAAGAAAGCGCCAGTTCGTAGGGTGGGCAAAGCGCAGCGTGCCCACCGCGCCTGCAGGCGGGGAAAGATGGTGGGCACGCTGCGCTTAGCCCACCCTACGAACTACAGAGCGGGGCCTATTGCCCGACCTCCCGCAGCGCGGCTTCCACCGCTTTGCGTGCCTCCGCGCTGAGCGGGGCCTGCGGCGGGACTGGGTCGCCGACGTCGTAGCCCTGGATGGCAAGGCCCGCCTTGATGCAGGCGGCAAGATTGAAGCGGGCGAAGGCTTCGTTGACGCGCCAGAGCTTGCGCTGGAGCGCCATGGCCTCCTCCCAGCGCTGACGCCGGCAGAGGTTGTAGAGCTCGACGCTCTGCCGCGGGATGATGCACGCGGGCCCGGCCATCCACCCCTGCCCGCCGATCAGCATCACCGCGGCCGGGATATGGGCGGAGGCCGAGAAAACGCGGATGTTGTCGCCGCAGCGGTTCATGATCGAGAGCAGCCGCCCGGTATTGGTGGAGGCGTCCTTGATGGTACCGATGCGCGGATGGGCGGCGAGGTGCTCGATCACGTCGAGCGAGAGGTCCGAGCGCTGGAATTGCGGATTGGTGTAGATCACGACGGGAATGTCGACGGCGTCCGCAATGGCGCGAAAATAGGATTCCACCTGCGCGTCTTGAAGCGGGAAATAGGCCTCCAGGATCGCGAGAACGCCGTCGGCACCGAGCTTCTGGTATGCCCTCGCCTGCGCCACCGCGTCGCTGGTCGCGGTCGACACCACGCCCGCCACGACCGGCACGCGTCCCGCCGCAGCCTCGATCGTCGCTGTCACGACTGCCGTCCGCTGCTCGGCGTTCAGATACGCAAACTCACCCGTCGAGCCGAGCGGCGTCAAGCCGTGCACACCGGCCTTGATGAGATCGTCGCAGAGCTGGCCCAGCACGTCCGTGCGGACCTTGCCGTCGGCATCAACGGGCGAGACGAGATAGGGAAAGACACCGTGGAAATTGGACATGCAGGTAACGGCTTTCAATCCGGAGCAGGGCGGTCAACGCAGAATGGACATCAACAACTAAACGGAGATCTTCAGAGACATCAAGATCGAGTAGAATGCCCTCGCCTCGCCTCCATCTTGCGCGACGACCGGGAAATCGCGAATATCCGCCCCCTTCAGCATATCCAGGACATTCCACACACATGCAGTTCGATGACGTCATTCTCGGTCGCCGGAGCATTCGCGGTTACAAGCCTGATCCGGTGCCTAAGGCCCTGATCGAGGAAATCATTGGTCTGGCGATGCGCGCGCCGTCCTCGATGAACACGCAGCCGTGGAATTTCTACGTCATTACCGGCGAGCCGCTGGACCGGATCCGCGCCGGCAACACCGAGCGGATGGTCGCAGGCGTCCCGCAGTCGCGCGAATTTCGCACCGGCCAGGCCTTTGCAGGCAAGCACCGCGACCGGCAGGTCGCGGTGGCCAAGCAATTGTTCTCGGCCATGGGGATCGCGCGCGACGACAAGGACAAGCGCCAGGACTGGGTGCTGCGCGGCTTTCGTCAATTCGACGCGCCGGTCTGTGTGATCATCACCTATGACCGCGTGCTCGATGGCAGCGACGACACGCCGTTCGATTGCGGCGCCGTGGCGACCGCTCTCGTCAACGCCGCCTGGTCTCGCGGGCTCGGCGCCGTGATCAACAGCCAGGGCATCATGCAGTCGCCGGTGGTGCGGGAGCACGCTGGGATCGCGGACGATCAGGTCATCATGAAAAGCATTGCGCTCGGCTGGCCGGACGACAGCTTCCCGGCAAATGCTGTGGTGTCCGAGCGAAAGTCCGTCGCCGAGGCCACGGTGTTCGTCGGTTTCGATCATTAGACCATAGGCGACGACAGGGAATCCATTTGCGATGCCGCCGCCCGCATCACGGCCGCGTGCTCGCCTGCTGCTTGATCCAGGCCTCCACCGCAGGCAAGGCCCGGCTCTTCAAGTCGGCGGCAATCGCAATGGTCTCGACCGCGCGGGCCGTCATGACCTTGCCGCCGCTGGTTGCCTGCGCCGGCGCGAATTGCAGGAGCTCGGCGATATGGGCGCCGTCGTTGAAATTCGTCATCAGGTTGGGGATGAAGGAATCGCCGAACGACGGGCCGAGCTTTGCCGACAGCGCGTCATAGTGCTTCTGCACAAAATCCCAGGCGAGCTCCGGCTGCTCGCCAGCGGACGCGACGGTGGCAATGATGCCGCTGATGATGGTGTTGGGCAGCTCGTCCTTCAGCGTCAGTCCGAGCGTCTCGCGGGCGAGCACGGGATCGCGGGCGCTTGCGAGCGCGAAATAATAGCGCAGACGCTCATTGGTGGCGGTGGCCTTGCGCGCCAGCGCCAGCAGCGCTTCGTACGCCGGCTTGTCCGCGGCAATGCCGACCACATGCATCACGGGATCGCGCAACGCCGCGGGAAGTGAGTTCGGATCCTGCCGGAAACGCTCGAAGCGGCGCTTGGCCTCGGCGATGATATCGTCATCGCCGAAATCGCCAAGCGCGCTGATCAGGTTCGCCCGCAACGGGGCCTCGTCATCATCGGGTGCGCCCGCGCCGTCCCAGCCGAGACGGTCGAATGCCGGACGCAAAATGCCGCGTGCGTAAGCCTGCAAATCGGGGCGTTCGCTGCGGTCGCGCGCCAGACGGTTGAGATGGGCAAGCACGCCGATCACCTGGTCCCAGACGGCGCGCTGGTCATTGGGCGCCAGCTTGCCGATCAGCGCGAGATAAGACGACACATCCGTGCGGCCGGCCTGCAGCAGCGCCCAGCTGTCGGCGAGAAACTCGACGCGATCTTCCGGCGTCATCGTCTCCAGCGACTTGACCAGCGCGGCGCGATCGTTCGGGCCGTACTCGACGCGGTAATAACCGATGTCGCCCAGATTGACCTTGATCGGCTCGCCGCACCGGCCGGCGGCGATCTCATCATTGCCATTGAGCAGAACCGTCTCGGCGTCGCGTCCGCCGACGAGGCCAAGCCGCACCGGCAGCTGCCAGCTGCGCGGCGGCAGGCCCGTTTCGCTGCTGCCGGCACTCGCGGTCCGCGGCGGCACGATCGCAAAGCGCTCCTGGTTCAGGCTGAGGCGCTGCTTCTTGCCGGCGCAATGGGTCTCCGCGATCACCAGCGGCACGCCGTCCTGCTCGGTGAAGGAGGCTGCGATCGAGGCCACCGGCTTGCCGGTGGCCTCCCCCAACGCCTGCCACAGGTCGGCCGTCGTCGCATTGCCATACGCATGTGCGGCCATGTAGCGGCGCAGGCCGTCGCGGAAGGCATTTTCGCCGAGATAATTCTCCAGCATGCGGATGAAGGCCTGGCCCTTGTTGTAGGTGATGCCGTCGAACGCAGTCAGGGCCTCGCTCTCGTCGTTGACCTTTTGCTGGATCGGATGCGAGGTGCGGCGCGCATCGAGCGCCATGGCGTGTTGCTTCTGACCGTAGCCGTTGAGCCAGGTCTTCCATTGCGGAAAGAATTGCTCGGCCGCCTTTTCCTGCATCCAGCTGGCAAAGCCCTCGTTGAGCCAGAGATTGTCCCACCAGCCCATGGTGACGAGATCACCGAACCATTGATGCGCCATCTCATGCGCCAGAACGCTGAAGATGCCGCGCCGCGCGCTGTCGGGACTGCTGGTGGGGTCGAACAACAGCCTGCTTTCGAAAAAGGTGATGCCGCCCCAGTTTTCCATGGCGCCGCCGAAGCCGCCGGGCACCGCGATCAGGTCGAGCTTGGGCAGGGGATAGGCCGTGCCGAAATAATCATTGTAGAAGCCGAGCAGCTTGACCGCATTATCAAGGGCAAAGCGGCCCTGCTCGCTCTTGCCCTGGGTGGTGACCACGCCGACGGTGACGCCGCCGGCATTCTCCGTGATGCGCTCGAGCTCGCCGGCCGTGAACACGAACAGATAGCTCGACATTTTCGGCGTCGGCGCGAAGCTGACGCGCTTCTGCGAAGCCGAGATCGCCTCCTCGCGCACCACCGGCATGTTGCCGACGGCGAGAAAGTTCGAAGGCACCGTTGCAGTCAACGTGAAGGTTGCCTTGAAGGCGGGCTCGTCCCAGCAGGGAAAGATGCGTCGCGCATCCGAGGGCTCCAGTTGGCTCGAGATCATGCGCTTGGTACCCTGCGCGGTCGGGTAATCGGCATAATAGAGCCCGCGCGCGAAGGAGCTGATCTTGCCGGCAAAGACGATGCGCAGCCGATGGGCGCCCGCCGCGAGCGGCTCACGCAAACTCAGCGTCGCGGTCTCGCTCGCCGCATCGAGGCTGATCTCGGACCGTGTCTTGTCGTCGACGGTCGCCTCGCTGAGCGTCATGTTGACCGCGTTCAGGACCAGCCGCGCCGTCGGCTCACGTACCTCGATGTCGATTACCTCGGTACCTGAGAAAGTCAGCGCCTTGGCATCCGGCGTGAGCTCGATTGCATAGTCGTGCGGTATCACAGTCTTGGGCAGCCGGCCGGGCGTGGCATCGAAGGTAAAGGGGGCTTCCGCATGGGCGGCGCCGCAGAGGCAGGCGAGCCAGACCAGGCTTGCGAGCGCGGCGCGGACGAGCGGGGCAGGTTTGCGGGCTAAAGCGTCTGTCACGGGCCTCATCTTGCCTTTTCCCATTAACCATTCCACCCTGTATCCGATCCCATGCGGGGCGGGAGTACGGCAGCAGCGGCTGTTTTGTTGCATAATTCAGTCATTCTTTTGCCCCGCTGGAAATGAATTATCTGCGTCATTAGCGTTGGTACTCCTCACGAATTCGGAAGCGGCCAGTTCGGGACGGAGAGAGGAAAGAGCGACGTCGGTACTGCGTATGGAGACGCTCTACGATATGCTCGGCGCGCTACCGCGCGACGACGCCGAAGCCCTGCGGACGGCCTTTCGTCAGGCGGTGAAAGGGACTCATCCCGATCTCAACCCTGGCGACCCCGAGGCTGGGCGAAAGTTTCGCCAGATCGTGCGCGCCCAGGAAATCCTGCTCGATCGCGAGCAGCGGGCCGTCTACGACCATCTGCTGGAGCTCGCCCGGGTCGAGGCGGCCGAGGATGCCCAACATGCCTCCGACAGCGCCCGGGCCGGGAAAATCCACAAGCTTGCCTCCTGGGTGATGGCGGTCGCCGGGGCATCAGCCGTTTCCATCGCCGGCCTTGCCGTGGTTGCGCTGCTCTGGACCAGCACCGAGCCCGCCGCGGACGCCGGTCCTGTTGCCGACCTATCGGCCCCAACCAGGGTCGCCACCGCGACGGATGTTCCATCAGCTGCGCCGACGGAGCCTGCCGCGACAACGGCAACGGCAGCGGCCGACACGGCTGACAGCTCGTCACCCCCGCTCGCCGCGCCGCTCGACATCACTCCGACGCCCGAAAGCGTGGCGTTCGCGCGCATGCGCGGCTTCGACCGCGCCTTTGCCGACATCAGTCATGTCAAGCACCCGGAGAAGGCCGGCCACGCTATCGGGCCCAGGAAGAAGGGACCCGTCCAGGCTGCCGCCGAGGTCAGCGCCAAGCCCACGCCCCCGCGGCGGACGGCGGCATTCGATCCCTCCCGGCAGGAGAGCTCCGCGTTCGTCGCGCGGCCGTAAAGCGCGTTTGATGGGTTGAACGCAATAGCCGGCGGAGCGCTTTTCGGCTTCATCAGTTGGGACGCGACCCCGTCCGGACCCAACGCACAGCTTGATTTCCGCACGCGAACCGCGCCAGATGCCGCATGGCCCGACGCACCGGCAGCGCCGATCTTCCTCTCCATAGCGGCAGGGTTCCGCCCTGGCTGGCCACGCGGATGGCCTCGCTCGGCGCGATCGTTACGCAAGCAATCGTGCATCATTACGGGCGTGACGAGTTCCTGCAGCGGCTGTCGCATCCGTTCTGGTTTCAATCCTTCGGCGCCGTGATGGGGATGGACTGGCATTCCTCCGGCATCACCACCAGCGTCATCGGCGCGCTGAAGCGCGGGCTCAATCCACTTTCCGGCGAACTCGGCATCCATGTCTGTGGCGGGCGCGGGCAGCACTCGCGCAAGACGCCGGACGAGCTGCGGCTGCTTGCGGAGCGCACAGGCTTTGACGGCGCGAAGCTGATCCAGGCGAGCCGGCTGGTCGCCAAGGTCGACAGCGCCGCGGTGCAGGACGGATTCGATCTCTATCTGCACGGCTTCTTCGTCACCGACGACGGCAACTGGACGGTCGTGCAGCAGGGCATGAATGGCGAGGCCCGGCAGGCGCGGCGCTATCACTGGCATTCGCGGGATTTGCGCGATTTCGTCGACGCGCCGCACAGCGCCATCGACGGCCCACCGAAGGGCGAGATCGTCAACCTCACCGACCGCCGTGCCAAGGCCTCGCGCGGCGCGCAGCTCGAGCTGCTCGGCACGCTCGGGCCGGACCGCATCGTCGCCGAATATGAAGCGCTCACCACCGCGGCGCCGGCGCAGCCGCTGCTTCCGCATCTGGTCATGCCGGCCCATCATGACGTCAGGCCGAAGGACGTGTTCGCCCGCCGCCTGCATGCGACGCTCGCCGCCGCGGAGACGCAAGGGCCGACCGATTTCGCCGATCTGTTGCTGACGCCCGGTGTCGGCGCGCGGACGGTGCGGTCGCTCGCCATGGTCGCCGAGGTCGTGCACGGCGCGCCCTATCGTTTCCAGGATCCCGCGCGGTTTTCATTGGCGCATGGCGGCAAGGACCGGCATCCCTTCCCAGTGCCGATCAAGGTCTATGACGAGACCATCCGCGTGCTGAAATCCGCGGTGCAGAACGCCCGGCTTGGCCGCGAGGAGGAGCTGTCCGCCATCAAGCGCCTCGACGACCAGGCCCGGCGGCTGGAGCGCAGCGCGACCGGCCCCTCCTTCGAGGCGTTGGTCGCGACCGAGCGCGCGGCCTCGCCTGATCTCGACGGACGCAGCGTGTTCGGCTGGGAGCGCGATCTGCTCAGCCGCGAAGCGCGACGGGCAAAGTGACGGATAGCCATGCCGGCGAAAAGCGCAGGCGTTCTCGCCTATCGCAGAAAGGCCGGCCGGCTCGAGGTGCTGCTGGTGCATCCGGGCGGGCCGTTCTGGGCCAACAAGGACAACGGCGCCTGGTCGATCCCGAAGGGCGAGTACGCCGCCGGCGAGGACGCCGAAGCGGTGGCGCGGCGGGAATTTGCCGAAGAGCTTGGCGTCGCGCTCTCGGTTTCACTCCGGCCGCTCGGTGAGATCCGGCAGCGCGGCGGCAAGATCGTCGAGGCCTTCGCAGCCGAGTTCGACCTGAATGTCGAGGCCATCACCAGCAATTCGTTCGAGATGGAGTGGCCGCCAAAGAGCGGCAAGCGCAAGAGCTTTCCAGAAGTCGATCGCGCCGCCTGGTTCGACCTCACAGCCGCGCGTGAGAAGATCAACCCGGCGCAGCAGGAGTTCCTGGAGCGGCTGGAGGCGACGTTCCACAGACCATCGAAACCGTCCTAGAGCATGATCCGGATAAGTGCGAAGCGGCTTTCCGGAAAGATCATGCTCAAACAATAAACCAAGGCGCGATGACGATTCCTCCCAATCTCCATGCGCTTCAGGACATTGAAGAAGTGGTCAATGTTTGCCTGGCCACATAGCTGTTCATGACATCCCCTGGCTTGGACCTAGCCAAGGTTCGACCAGGACTGCTCGCCGCGGCCACCTGCGAGACGGGCCGAATTTGATCGCGATCAAATTCAATCTCGATGATCGCGCTATCTGATATCAGGAACCGAGCGGATCCCGCGATGAAGCACCCAGCAGGACCAGCGATTCACGCCGTGCACCCGTGGATCCCGGGCAATCGCGACGGCGGTACCCGCCATCAGTTGCTCAGCGAGGATGAGCGCGCGCAGCTCGCAAAAATCGCCACTATTGTACGCTTCGATAAAGGCGGGGAGATTTACGCAGAAGGGGCCGCAGCAGACGCGGCATTCAACATCATCAGCGGGGTGGTCGTGGCCCATCGCTCGCTGGAGGGCGCAGAGCACGTCATTTCGTTTCTTTATCCCGGCGATCTGTTCGGCCTGTCGGAGGAAGGGCGATATGCCAAATGCGACAAGAGCCACGACAGCGGTTATGGCCTACAGGATACCGCTGGCCGCAATCCGTCGCATCCTGGACAATAACGCCGGTCTCGACGTCAATATCATCATCAAGCTGTGTGAGGAGCTGCGAGAAGCCCAACGCCACGCCGTTCTTCTCGCCCAAAAGCGGTCGACAACGAGGCTTGCCATGTTCCTGGAGCTGCAGGAACATCTGCAGGTTGCACGAGGTGAGCCGGTATCCGAGATACACCTGCCAATGGATCGGTCGAGCATTGCTGGTTATCTTGGAATGACCCCTGCAGCACTCAGCCGAGCGTTTCGGGCACTGGCTTCACGGAAGATCATCGCCTCGGGAAACCTCCACAACGTGAAGATCATCGATCGGGACGCCTTCAACGCGCTTGCCAATGCGCACCCGGAGAACAGCTGATTGCGAAAGGAAGGCCGATCGAGGTCTGCACGCGGCGGCAGAGGCGATGGCTTCCGCCATCCGTCATCCGGCGTCTCTCCAGCTGCTCTCACGATCCAGGCTGTGTTCGATCCCGCGTCCGAGCACCGCCTTGATGGCGGACTGGTGATCGGAAAGCCGGGCGTGAATATAGTCGCGCTCGAGCTCTGTGAGATGCGTCTGAAGGAGCCGATGATAACGATCGATGTTATTGAGGTAAGCTCTGATGAGGGCGCTTCCTGCCTCGGCCATCCCTTCCTCCCTTATTTTTGTAGGATAAGCTAAAGCGCCAGGTCGCGTTGCGCTTTTGATCAATCTCAAAAGCTTGCCGCCCGATTCCGCTGATTTTTGATCGCAATCAAAAATCAGCCATATCGGAGCGTGATCGGAAGCTGGCTTGCCAGAACGACCGGCGAGGCACGAAGCGGCCTGTGCCGGAAGGCTCAGGCCTGCCTCACCGCACGGTAAAGGCCGCGCTCGAAATGCCGGTAGGCCGACAGCGCGTGGCCGTCGGCGAACGGCAATATCTGCATCATGATGACGCCCGCGAGGCCCGTTCTGGGATCGATCCAGTAATAGGTGTTGAACAAACCCGCCCAGGTCAGGCTGCCTGCCTTGCGGCCATCGGTGACGGGATCGAGATTGATCATGTGGCCGAGCCCCCAGCGCAGCCGCTTGCCCGGAAAGAAATCGACGTCGTTCGACAGCGCCGGATTGGTGGTCCTCATGCGGCCGGCTTCGAGATTGCCGATCTGGTTCTCAGCCATCAGCGCGACGGTGGCGGGGCGCAAGATCTCCACGTCGCGCAGCCTGCCGCCGTTCAGGAGCGCCTGCAGCAGGGTGAGATAATCCGGCGCGGTGGAATAGATGCCGCCGCCACCTGAAAAGCTTGCTTGCGGCACCTGCTTTTCCAGCGGCTGCGGCACCAGATGCCCGCTGGTTTCGCGCACATGCAGGTTCGCCTCGCGCGCGCGCTGGGTCTCGTTCAGCGTGAAACCCGTGTCGTTCATGCCCAAGGGGCCGGTGATATGGTCGCGGAAATAGCGGTCGAGATTTTGTCCGCTCGCGATTTCCACCATGCGGCCGACATAGTCGAGGCTGCCGCCATAGGACCATCCCGTGCCGGGATCGAACAGCAGCGGCCGTCGTGGCAGGTCCTTGTGGTGATGCGCGACCCTCAGGTAGCGCACCACGGTCTCGTCCCACAGCGGATAGGAAAAGCCCGAGCTGTGCGACAGCAACTGCCGCAGCGTGACCGGGCGATGCGGGCCGCGCAGCTGCGGCGCGCCCTTGGCATCGAAGCCGGTCAGCACCTCAACGCTGGCAAGCAATGGATCAATGTTCGCCGCCGGGTCGTCCAGCTGCAATTTGCCCTGCTCGACCAGCTGCAAGGCGGCGACCGAGGTCAACAGCTTCACCATGGAGGCGATGCGAAAGACGGTGTCGCGCGACATCCGTGCGCCGTCCGTCACATGGCGGAACCCGAACGCGCCCTCATAGAGCACCGACTGGCCATTCGCCGCCATGGCGACAACACCCGGGATCTCCTGCGCCTCGACCTTGCCCTGAAGGGCGTGGTCGATGTCCGCGCCATGGACGGGCTCATGCGCCGCAAAGGCACGCGTTTGCAGCGGCATCATGGCCGCCGTCGCACACCCCATCGTCCGCAACAACGCCTCACGCCGCGTAAGAAAGCCCATGGCGCTTCCTGCAGGCTGAATCGAAGTTGCGCCAGCTTAGACGAATTTGCCGAGCAATCGAAGACCTCGCCTGCCGCTTTCCAACGCCGGCGGGTCAGAACATGGTATTATTGTTGGCGAACGTCTCCGGGATCGGCTGCACCACATCCCAGTGCTCGACGATCTTGCCGTTCTCCAGTTTGAAGATGTCGATGATGGCGTTGCCCCTGGTGCCGGGCTCGCGCACGGCGTGGACGTGCAGGATGACATAGTCGCCGTCCACGAAGGATTGCTTGATCTCGCTGTGGGAGTTCGGAAACTTCTCGCGCAGGAAGGCGATGAATTTGCGGAACCCCTCCGGACCATCCTGCGCATTGGGATTGTGCTGGGTATAGCGGTCGCCGACATAGGCCAGCGCCGCCTCGGCGTCCTTCTGGTTCAACCCCTTGTCATAGAAGGCCAGCACCGCCTGGCGGTTGGCCTCCTGTTGCGCGGTTGCCGCCTCGGCCGCAGAGCAGGGCGCGGCAAGCGCAAGAAGGACGAGGGCAGTGGCCAGCCGGACCGGGCGGAACAGAGCACGCATATCGGAAACTCCAAGGATTCAACGCCAGGCATTTGACGCCTGTCGCGCGAGCGGCGGCTCGCGGCGCGCAAGATAGAATCCGCCTCGCTGGACGGAAAGAGCGCACCTCGCGCTCACAAGGTTACCGAAGGAAACCGCTACTTCCGCCGCGTCATGGTATAGACCCGGTCGTTCAGAGCGAACAGCAGGGTCATCTCATCGACCATGTGGAAGTCGATTCCCGCCTCGCACCCCGTCTCCAGCGTCTTGATCGCCTTGTCCTTGAACCCCAGCGCGGCGGCCTGCTTGTCGGGCGCGGTAAGGCTGCCCTGGAACAGCATGTCAGGCGTGTAGCTCGTCACCTTGTATTTGAGCTTGCGGCAGTTTAGCGGCTTCGGACCGTCGATCCGGTCGGCGAGGATGCTGACCGGCTGGTGCAGCAACGCCTTGGCTTCCGCATAGGATGCGGCGTCCTTCCCCGCCCAGGGCGCAGGGTCCGCCTTGATGATCAGCCACGGTCCGCCAAACGCCTCCTGCGCACGGGCGCCGAACGGGACGGCCATCGCGATAAGGCCCACAAACGCCGCGAGCCGCAGCCGGCAAGATCTTTTGTGCATTCGTCAATTCCCCCGCGACGGCGAAATCATCAACTTCTCCAGCCAGCCCAGTTACTCAAGCTCAGACGGAACTTACAGGCTGGCGGCTGGTCCAGCTTGCACGGGACAACCAGTCAAATTGTCGCCAACGACACTCCACGCGATTTCAAGCCGCTGTGGCCGGGACGTAACAGCCGATCCCATCTACGCGGCGGAAGTCCTCTCCGGCTGCAGCATGAAGCGGTCGAAGAAGGCCGCGAGCTCGGCATGGGTGTCGAGCGGCAGCACATCCGCAACATATTGATCCGGCCGCACCACCACCATGCAGCCCTTGTCGCGATCGATGCCGCGCATGTCGAAGATGTCGTGGCCGGCTTTCAGGTCCGGGCAGAACATCTTTTCATAATCCTTCAGGCCGTAGCGTCCCTTGCGCGGCAGCAGCAAGGCAGGCATGGCGGCAATGGCGAGCTCGCGATGCGCCTGCTGGAAGACGGCTCGAACATCGATCACGGCATCGATGTCGGCGCCATCAGGCGTGTAGCGCCGGACCGGCGACGTCTTTGCCTCGGCAAGGAAGTCGCACAAGCCGCGGATGGTCGACGTGGGCGCGGTCGGATCGCCGCTGCCGGCGAAGGCGTAGATGCGCCAGCGGCCGTCGGCCTCGGCAACATGGCCGAGGTGAACGGGCTTGGCATCCGCAAGGCGGATCACCGGCGCAGAATGGAAGCGCTTGCCGATCAAGAGGCCCTTGGCAAGATGCTGATGACGCGCCTCGCCGGTGAGAAGCGACGGTCGATAATGCGTGGCCGTGCCCGCGGTGTAGCGGCCATACTGGACAAAATAGCGCTGGGTCTTCTCGGGATCGGCGCCCTTGGCAGATGCGAGGATCGAGGCCCATTCGCGGTCGAAATCGATCAACTCCTTCGCGACCGCCTGGCGCTCCGCCGAATAGGTGTGGAGGAGAAGCGGCGCGCAGCGCCCGCGCAGCACCGAGGCGAGCTTCCAGCCGAGATTGAAGGCGTCCTGCATCGAGACGTTCATGCCCTGCCCCGCCTTCGGGCTGTGGGTGTGGCAGGCATCACCGGTGATGAAAACGCGCGGCAGGCGTGTTGCGACCTCGCCCTCCGGCACATCGTCGAATTTGTCGGTCAGGCGCTGGCCGATCTCGTAGACCGACCACCAGGCGATCTCCTTGACGTCAAGCGTATATGGCTTGAAGATCCGCTGCGCCTTGGCGATCACTTGCTCGGCGGTGATGTTGCGGTTGGCGACCCGCTCGCCCACCTCGAGCTTGGCGAGTTCGACATAGATCCGCACCATATAGCCGCCTTCGCGCGGAATGATCAGGACGCTGCCGTCAGCGGCCGACTGGATCAGCGTCTTGAAGCGAATATCGGGGAAGTCGGTGACGGCGAGCACATCCATCACGCCCCAGGCGTGGTTGGCGGAATCGCCGTGCAGCTCGCGGCCGATCGCCTTGCGCACGGTCGAGCGCGCGCCGTCGCAGCCGATGACATAACGCGCCTTGACGGTCTCGACCTGCCCCTCATGCTCGGCATCGATCCGCTCCAGACGCACCGTGGCCGCATGATCCTGGAAACGCGGGGCCGGATCGATCTGAAGATCGAGCAGGCGGCGCGAGTAATGCGGCTCGAGCTTGGCGGGCGCGTGGCGCATCACATCCAGGAAGCAGTCATGCACCCGCGCCTGGTTGAGGATCACGTGCGGAAATTCGGACAGCCCATCCTCGACATCCTGCACCCAGCCGCTGCGCATGATGTTCTGGCTATTTGTGTCATCGGGCTTCCAGAAGCTCGTCTCGTTGACCCAATACGCCTCCTTGAGCACGCGGTCCGCGAAGCCATAGGCGTTGAACATTTCCATGGTGCGGCAGGCGATGCCGTCGGCCTGGCCGACCAGCAGGCGGTCAGGCTTCTGCTCGACAATGCAGGTCTTGATGTCAGGGAATGCGGCGAGCTGCGCCGCGAGCGTCAGTCCCGCTGGTCCGCAGCCGACGATGAGGACATCGACCTCGCTCGGCACGGGCTCGGCCGCGCGCGTCGCCGGATAGCGCTCGGCGGGATCGGAGATGGTGGGGTCGCCCGGTGCGAAGCCGTTCTGATGGAATTGCATGCGAATTCTCCTCCCGCTCGCGATATGGTTATTGATCAGCATACTGATCATCAGTATACTTTGTCAAGTCATGACGCTGCTGGAGGAAACGGTTGAGAGAACCCAATGAAATGCCCGGACATCTGGCCCGCCGCTTCCAGCAGATCGCGGTGGCCGTGTTCCTGGCCGAGGTCGAGGACGCCGGCTTCGATCTCACCCCGGTGCAATATGCCGCGCTCGCGACCATCAACACCAATCCGGCCATCGATCAGATCACGCTGGCCGGCCTGATCGCCTATGACCGCACCACCATCACCGGGGTCATCGACCGCCTGGTGCAAAAGGGCCTGGTGGTTCGCCAGACCTCAAGCCGCGACCGCCGCGCGCGCGAGCTGACAATCACCGATGAGGGCCGCAAGGTGCTGCGCAAGATCACGCCCGCGGTGGAAGCCGCGCAGCGGATCATGCTGCGGGGCCTCTCCGAGGCGGAAGCCGCCGAGTTGATGCGGCTATTGCAGAAGGCCATCGCCGCCGGCAACGAGCTGAGCCGCGCACCATTGCGGGAGGGGACGACGGGCTGACCAGCGGCTCCTCGACCTCAGGCGGGGGTTGAACGCGGCAGCGATGGCAAGCGACCAAGTAACAGGGCGGCGATGGACGCCGCGCTGTCGTTTGCGACGCCGGGCCGCGGAGGCAGGGCGATGACCGGGAAAGGTGCGGAGGCGGGACAGCCAGCGATGGGAAAGTCTGCCTTGCGGTTTCTGATCTCCATCAGCCACTACCGCCTGGGGCTTTCATCCCTGGCGGCGATCTGCCTGATCCAGGTGCTGGTGGCGCTTTATGTCATCCTGGTGCAGCACGGCACGGCTGACGGCACCCTGTTTCGGCTTGGTGTGTCCGCTGCAGTCCTGTTCGGAATCTGGGTGCAGAGCAGCCTCGCCCGCCTGCTTGGCGGCTTGTGGCTCCTGGTCCTGTTGTTCTCGTTTCTGGTCCCCTTGATTGCCTGGCCCGCGGTGTCCGACCTCGGCCGCGCCTCCATGCCTTTCGAAGCCTTGTTCGTGCTGGGCTTCCTGCTTTGCGGGTCAACCTACTGGCTGCTGCTGGGCTCGCAGGAGTTCGAGAAGGAATTTCATGCGCTCGGTGAGACGCAGCCGGCCTACAAGACATCGTTGAGGGGCTGGGCTGGATCAGGCCTGTTCGCCGCCCTCGGCATGTTCGTCTTTCATAAGCTGTTCGGCTGACATCCAGCGCCTTCCGCCTATCCCTTGACCGCCGCAGGGGGCGGCGACAGGGCGACGGCGGCCTCGGTGGTGAGCAGGAGGAAGGTGAACGTCTCCTGCAGATAGAGCCGCACGACACTGTCGGTATGGCTCAGATAGCCGATCGAGACGTCCTGGCCGATATGCAGGTCGAAATCGCCGCCACGGGTGGTGAGCACGAAGGCGCCCTCCAGCGCCGGCGCCCAGATGATCTCGTCCTTGACGAGCTTTTTCACGTGCTCGAGCACCGGATAGCCGCTGTCGCTGGTCTCGGCGAGCGCGGTATAGGCCGCGGCCCCAAGCACGACCGCATAGGGCCCGTTGACGCCGGCAAGACGCAGCTGGCCCAGCGCCTGCGCGATCGCGTCGGGATACTCGCGCACATCTGCCGGCAGGGTCATGACCGGGTTGGAGGTGCCCTGCCTGATGCCGTCGATGCCGGCCGCCGCGTAGCCTTCGAAAATCGCGCGGTCCTCGGCATAGGCGATCTTTTGCGCGGCGTCTTTTGCCGGCTGCCAGTCGGAATCGTTCGAGCCGCGCTCGACATCGTCGATCTGCTGCCGATCCAGTTCGAAGGGCACGCGCAGCTCCACCAGCGCCCTCACCTCGCGCTGCCGCGCGAGCACGCCCTCGCCAGGCGCCGCGATGGTCTTGAGATGGCCGGTGCCGACGGCCGACAAGCCGACGCCGCCGGGTGCGCTGACATCGACCACGCGGCGGCCTGCGAGATAACGCTTCAAGGTGCGCGTCGCCTCCTCCTCGATCTGCGCCCATGCGGCGTCCGAAATCGGAGCGAGCTCGCGGTGAAGGTTATTCATGATCAGTGTCTCCTTTGAGCGAGCCAATGCCGAGCGAGCCATCGCGCGGGGCGGCGGGTGACGATGATGCGTCGGTCGCAGGCGAAACCGCCGTCGCACCTGGCGCGTCGTCGTCACCGACAGAATCAAGGAAGGTCGCTGACGGCACGAAGAACAGGATTCCGGTCACCGCCCGGCTGAAATCCAGCAGCCGGTCGTAATTGCCGGGCGGGCGGCCGACGAACATGTTCTCGATCATCTGCTCGGTCACGCGCGGCGTGCGGCAATAGCCGATGAAATAGGTGCCGAACTCGCCCGCGCCGGCCTGGCCGAACGGCATGTTGTCGCGCAGGATGCGCTGCTCCTGGCCGTTCTCGATGATGGTGGTCAGCGCGTTGTGCGCCGAGCTCGGTTTGATGGCATCGTCGAGCTCGATATCGGAGAGCTTGGTCCGGCCGATGATGCGCTCCTGCGCTTCCGTGGACAGCGCGTTCCAGCCGGCCATGTCATGCAGATATTTCTGCACGATGACATAGCTGCCGCCGGCAAAAGCCAAATCCTCCTCGCCGATCAGCACGGCCTCGGTCACCTCGTCTCCGCGCGGATTTTCCGTGCCGTCGACAAAGCCAAGCAGGTCGCGATCGTCGAAATAGCGGAAGCCGTGCACCTCGTCGACGACCGATACGGCCTCGCCAAGCCGCGCCATGATCTGGGTCGCCATCTCGAAGCAGAGGTCCATCCGCTTGGCGCGGATGTGAAACAGCAGATCGCCCGGCGTCGACACTGCGTGGCGGGAGCCGGCCCGGATTTCGCGGAATGGATGCAGTTCGGCGGGGCGCGGATCGCCGAATACGCGGTCCCAGGCCTCGGAGCCGACGCCCATCACGCAGGAGAGCCGGGCTTCGAGATCGCGGAATTCCACCGCGCGAATGAGCGGCGCAAGATCTCCGCAGAACGCACGTACGGCGGTGCGGTTCTCACGTCCCGGATTGATGGTGACAACAAGAAAGACCGCAGCGCGTGTCAGCTTCGCCGCGACGGGCTGGGCAACCGTTCCCGCCTGGATCGTCGCCTGAGGACCGGCCATGCAAACTCCAACCCTGTCAACCGACATCCGGTCTCAAGGACACCGGCGATGTCTCTATCGCCTTTCCCGGAGAATTGCCATCGCCGACGGGCAGCCTGCCCATGCTCCGGACGAAGACCGGAACGTAGCGGTTCACGAATAATCCGGCGCGTCCGGTTTGCGGAAGATGTGGATGGGGTCACCCGGCTGCAGGGTACGGCCTTTAAAGACGGCATAAGCGTAGAGCGCGAGATAAAGGATCGCGAGCGTGCCGATTGCGTAGAATGCGATGGTCGCGACGCGCTTCATGGTCTCGGCTCGCAGCTCATGTCGCGCTTTTAGGGTGCGGCAAGCGAAAAGGCCACTCTGTGCGGCCGCTACCTCGCCCACTTGCGCAATCATCACCGTTCCGGACCGGCTTCGCGCCAGCGGTCAAGGCCATGCAAGCTCATTGAGCGTGAGGGCCGTCGAGCAGGCCGTCAAAAGGAGGCGGTGGCAGCGGACCGGGCGTCTGCACCAAGGCGGCGTCTCCAGTCTTCCAGCGCCACACCCAGAGCCGCTTTGCCGGCATGGTCCAATTGGGGGTCATGGTCAGCGTCCCGTTCTCCCAGGACATGTTGGGCGCAAAAGCCGGGATGATCATCACAGGCGATAGTCCCTGGCGTGCGAGATCGGGAATGGCGTCTGCCCAAACCGATAGTGCGGCGGGGGTGATGCTCCAGGGCGCCCCGAACACGGCCGCGCGGTCCACATAGAGGGGAACGTCGCTCAGGATGACATCACCGAATTGCAGCCGTTGCGGGAAGGATTGGCCCTTGATCGTCTGCAAGACCTCGCGCTGCAGCTTCCAGGAAGCGATCCAGGGCCGCGTCATGGCCGGATAGTCAAACAGCGCCATTGCAGTCACGACAAGCGACGCTGCAATGCCGATGAGAGTCTTTCGTGTGTCCCTGGCGTCGGCCGCCAGGGCGACCGAAAATCCCATCGCGACCCAGAACGTGAACATCGCGGATGTCTTGGACGTCTCCCCCTCGCCGCCGAACAGGTAGCCTGCGGAGGCGTAGAGCGCTGCCGATCCAATTGACCCGACGATCAGCATCGCCGTGCCGGCGGCGATCCGCCGCGCATTCAGATAGTTGTTCCGGCTATCGAACCGCGCCGCAATCGCTTGGCCCGTGACGAGGACCAGCATCAGACCGCAAATCCATGCTCCGAGAAATCTGACATGGATCAGCCAGATGTTTCGAAGATTGGTCCCGAGCATGCCAACAAGATCGGGGTTCCGCGTCTTTGGCGTGGTCAGGGCGGTCTGGATCAGGCCGGCGAATTGAATGGCGAGCAGAACCGAGGCGAGCACCAGCAAACGCCTTCTCAGCGGGGCCTGATCGTAAATCGCAAGCAGGGTCGCGAACGCCACGGGGATGAAGGCAAACCATGTGCTTTGATACGTCGCGATCGAAATGGTCCACAGCACGACAGCAAGCACCAGGCCAACCCAGCTGCCACGCTGCACGAAGCGCAGAAACTGGACCATGGAGATGCAAAAGCACAGCAGCGAGACATTGGTGAAGGCCGCGGTGGCCCAAACGGTGTAGCCGAGGCCCCAGGGGGCAATCAGCCACAGCGTCGCGGCGCCAGCCGCGAGCACGGGGCTCGATGCGCCGAACAGGCGCTGTATCGACAGGGTGAGCCAAAAGATCGAGGCCGCTGTCGCAAGGTTGATGACGACCTTGATCCATTGAAATGCGGCCGGGCTGCCATCCCAGATATGCAGGATGATCCAGGACAGCCAGTGATATCCGGGGCGGTCGGGCGTTAGGTCAAAGACCGCCCTCAAATCATGAAGTCTGACAAACAGGTACCAATCGTCGTGAAAGAACCCGAGCGAGAATGGCTGCCAGACCTCGCTGCCGATCCCGAGCACGACGAGCAGTGAGGCGATCAAGATTGATGGGCGAGAAAGGCTCTGCAGAACGGAGCGCGGGCCAGCCCATCTCGCGCTCTCATTGCCCTCGTAACCGCCGGCACTCGTAATCGATTCCGAAAGCAAGGTTCCTCACCCTTGGTTGCAGCGGGAATACCAAACGCGACCCGCGGCCAAACAGGCCCACCTCAGCCTGAGATTGCGAGGCCAAGGTCCTCTAGCAGCTGAAATTTGCGTTTGCTAGAGGGATCTCGAGCGAAGCTGGCCGGCGCGGCGGAGTTGTGGCTCCCGCGCACCGCCTCGCGTGTTCTACGTTGCGCATCGCTTGCATGATATGGGAGGCGGAGTAGGCTGGCTCGTGGGCAGCGCCCTCTCGTCATCCAGCCCACGGGATCTCACTTGCATGATGGCGCAAGTCCTCGCTGCACAGGAATTGGATTTCGCGCGACATGTCGTGGCGCTGCGCCGGGCATTCCACGAGTCGCCTTGGGCCAGCGAGATCGGCATCACCCTGACCGAGACATTCTACCGATGGAAATACGACACGCCGGCCGGAGAAGCAAAGATCGCTTGCATCATGTCCGGCACCGAGCCTGTCTCGAGCGTTTCCGCGTTTCCAATGACGTTCGATGTACCGGGCCGGCCACCAACCCGCGGCTGGCAGATTGGCGATATCATGACCTCGCCGGAGGTGAGAGGACAGGGCCTCTACGGAACGTGTCTTTCCAAGCTCATTGAGGTCCTGGATGACCAGCTGCTGATCTGCTTTCCCAATGACCGGTCTCGACGCTGGATCGAGCGCGTGGGTTTCACGGCCGTCGCAGGTATCGACACTTTCATCCGTCCTCTTCTGATTCCTCTTGGCGGACGCGACCTGCCGAGATCGGACGAGGCAAGCGCTTCCGACATTTCGGGCCCGGATTCCCGACCCTCGGAATATTTGAGCGTGCACAAGGATCAAGAATATCTCGCGTGGAGATATGCGCGCCATCCGGCCTTCCACTACCAGTTCATTGCCGGCTCCGAGGGCTGGGCCGTCACGCGATGCTTCACGCTGTTCGGCACCAAGGTCGCGATTGTCGTTGAGTTCAACCCGACTGGAGAAGGCTGCGCGCCCCTGCTGAAGAAGGTGCATCGTTGGGCGAGAGCAAACGGCATGATGGCCAGCTTCTTGATGGCGAATTGGTATCCCATGAAGCCGATGCGCTTTGGATACCTGTTCGTGCCATCGCTGCTGATGCCGAAGCGGCAAATCCTTTTTGTGCGATATCCGCAGGGGCGGACAGCGCAGCTTCCCTGGAGGACACAGATCGGAGATTGGGACGGTCTCTGAGACTCTATGGCTTCGTCCAGACCGACAGGGTTGCAAACGAGAGCGCGCGACCAATCGCATTGCGGTAAAACAGCTTGTCGATGGCATAGGTCGCATCGACGAGGCCGCGGCCTCCGACGTTCAAGAACGGAAACGCATCGGGGTTGTAGTAGAGCACGTAGGACAGCAAGCCGGGATAAAGGATCTTTCGCAGCTTGAGGCCGGTGTTCTCGAACAGTTGGAGAAGGCCGCGCACCGGAAAGGCCTGTTCGGTCTGCTCGTCGAACAGCGAGTTGCTGCGGTAGATCTGGTCGCGCACCTTCTTGAAGAGCGGGTTGCCATGGGTCGGCTCGAAGTTGACGAAAATTCCGCCAGAACGCAGGGCCGGGGCGAGATTGGCAACGATCTCCGCCGCATCGCGCGGCGTATGATGCAGCCCGCCGATAAGGACGATCAGGTCGAAGGCGTTCTGGGGCGGACGGTATTTGGTCGCATCCGCCTGCACGATATCAACGCCCGGCCGCTCCCGCCGAACGGTCTCAACGACCGAATCGCTATAGTCGAAACCCTTGTAGTTGACGTTCCTTGTGAGCTGGTTCGAGATGATGTCCAAACCGTCGCAGAAGCCGCACATCGGCTCCAGCACATCGATCTGCCGGCCCTTGAAGTCATCCAGATCGGCAAAGACGTCGCTCCACATGCGACGCTTGAGGTACAGGTGGTTCTGCCCCCGCCGCGCATCGTGATAGCGATCGGCGATCGAATTGAAGTGATCTCTTTGGCGCTCCAGAAGCTCATCGCCACGATCGGTCATATGACAGCCTGTTGTTCTCGGAAGGGAAATCGCCGGGGAGAACGACCGCGACACGCGACGTATCGAGCCAACGTCCTCCCCACGGAAACATCGTGCCCGACACCAGATCGGGCGATCAAGCGTCCGGCGGCAACCAGAATGGGCCGGAGGGCATCAATCCGGGAAGGATGCAATCTCGTGGCCAAATTCAGTCATAGAGCAGAAATCCGCCGACGAAACAACCGAAGACGATGGCGCCCCTTCTTTCGACCGCCTCTGCCTTTGATGCCGGAAACATCGGCAAAATGCCTCGGCTTCGGTCCAAAATCGAAAATCATTTCTTGGATCCGGGCTCCATATTGGTGGCCGACACCACGAAACCGGGGCGCTTCCGGCTCTCTTTCAGGATACGTCCGATATATTCGCCGACCACCCCCAAGACCAGGAGTTGAAGGCCGCCAATAAAGGACGCGGCGACCACGACAGATGCCCAGCCGGGCACGACCCGTCCGTACACGAAATAGATGTGCAGGGCATAGAGCGTATAGAGGCCCGCCATTCCCGAGATCACCGCAGAAAGGATGGTCGCCAGCCGGAGCGGCTGAATGCTGTTCGAAACCACCCCGGATACCGCGAACGATATCATTTTCCGCAGCGAATATTTCGTGTCACCGAACCGGCGGCGGTCCGGCACATAATCAAGTTTGCAGGACTTGAATCCGACCCAGGGGATGATGCCCCTGAGAAAAAAATCGGCTTCCGAAAGCGAGTTGATCACCTCCACGACCTTCCGGTCGAGCAGGCGGAAATCCGCACTTCCCGGATCGATATGAACGTCCGACAGCGCGTTGATGAGGTAATAGAACAGCCTTGACGTGAGGCGCTTGAGATAGGGCAGATCGTCGGATTCGCTTCTGAGCGTCAGAACGACGTCATATCCGTCACGCCATTTTTCCACCATTTGTGGTACCAGACGCACCGGGTGCTGCATATCGGCGTCCATCGAAATCACGCAATCGCCAGTGCTATAGGACAGCCCGGCGCGCAAGGCAGCCTGATGGCCAAAATTCCGCGACAGACGAACGTATTTGATCCGATCGTTTTGCTGCGCCATCTCGAAGAGCACCGCAAAGGTGTTGTCGGTACTGCCATCGTCAACACAGACAATTTCCAGTCGTCCGAACGAACCGAGCACGTTGCACAGTTCATCAAGCAGGACGGGCAGGTTCTCGGCTTCGTTGTGCGCGGGAATGACGATGGAAATGGTGGTCGTTTCAGCGGCTCGTTCGGGAAAATGGTCGCACGTCATTTTGATTGTTGGCTCTTGCGGAGTTCAGTCATGGCCACCTTCCACGCCGGGCGGCCGTCGACCGCAGCGACTGCTTTGGCCGTACAAATTCTGTGGCGCGGGCGTGAATGCCGTAGCAGGAAACCAGGAGGGCTCGGCAGCGGCATAAAATTCCAAATTCAACATGTTCGCCGAAAGATTGTATCTTCATCGTGCAAAACCAGTAGCAACTGACCGAGAGGTTTTCCAGCAGGAACATCACGACATTGCGAGAATCTTTTGTTCGGCTGAAGACAAGGCCAAGATCGCGCGAGCACGAATGATCGGGGTCCCGTCGATACAGCCGAACGGGTCTCGGTGGGAGACCGTGCCGCACGGTCTTTGCGTGCCGCACATACGACGCGCGCAGCGAAGGCGGCCAAGGGAATGGCTAGTTTAGATCTTGCATACCCGCGGTGCGGGGACGCCCACTTCGGCCAGCCGCGCAATGTCCTCGTCGCGATCGACGGCGACATAGTCGCCATGCCAATAGGCCAGCGCCGCGCCGGCAGGGGCAAGCTGCACCTCGCGGACACGGCCGATCACGATGCCATGGGAGTGGCGCTCAATGATCTCCTCGACCTCGCAGTCGATTGCGGCCAATGCGCCGACCAGGAGCGGCGCACCCGGTGCGCGCGCCCTCCATTCCGCGCCCGCAAACCGCTCGGCGCCCTTCACCCCGCCCTTGCCAGAGAAGCGCTCGGCGATGTCGCGCTGCTCGGCGGACAGGATGTTCACGCCGAAGAAACCATATTGCTTGAGCAGCGGCCAGGACGAGGCGGCGCGGTTCACACTGACGACCAGCGAGGGCGGATCGACGGAGAGCGAGGACATCGAGGTGACCGTCATGCCGGTGACGTCCTCGCCGCGCCCGACCGTGATCACGCTGACGGCGCCGACGAGATGACGCATCGCGTTGCGGAAGTCAGCTGAGGAGACGTCGCGGTCCAGCTTGATGATCTCGGCGGGGCTCATGTTGATCTCGTTACTCTACTCTACCTGTTCCTCGCCGCCCTTGAGCAGCTCCCGCAGGATCGTGCCTTCGAGCCGCGCGAGCTCCGCCGAACCGCGCTGCCGCGGACGATGAATGGTCACGTCGATATCGTGCGCGATCTGGCCATTTTCAATGACCAGCACGCGGTCCGCCAGTGCCACCGCCTCAGAGACGTCATGCGTTACGAGAATGGCCGTGAAGCCCTGGTCGCGCCACACCCGCTCCAACAGCCGCTGCATCGATATCCGGGTCAGCGCGTCCAGCGCGCCGAGCGGCTCGTCGAAGGCGAGCACTTTGGGGTGACCGACCAGCGCACGGGCCAGAGCTACGCGCTGCTTCTGCCCGCCTGACAGCAGGGAGGGCCATTGCGTGCGCTTGTCGGCAAGCCCGACTTCAGCGAGCGCCTGCTCGGCGCGCGCCTTTGCATCGACCGATTTGCGCGCGCGACCCAGCCCCACCTCGACATTGTCGAGCACCCGCGCCCAAGGCAGCAGGCGTGGTTCCTGGAACATCACGCGAATGTCCTCTCCCCTCGACGCCTCGCCGAAGGAAATGCTGCCGGCGTCGATTGTCTCCAGCCCGGCGATCAGGCGCAGCAGTGTGCTCTTGCCACAGCCGCTCTTGCCGACGATGGCGACGAACTGGCCGGCGGGAATGTGCAGATCAATGCCGCGCAGCACGGCGTGGTCGCCGAAGGATTTTTTCAGGCCGCGGATGGTCAGCGCCAGCCCGCGATGCGGCGCATCCGGCTGCCGGCGCAGCGAGCGCGCCTGCTCGATGAAGTCGTTGCCGGCGAGCGCCTCCGTTCCGGCGGGAAATCGAAGAACGTCCTGCATGGGCACTCTCAATGTTTCTGGAAGGCGGGATGCCAGGCGAGCGTCAGCCGCTCCAGGAAGCGTGACAGACTGTCGGCGAGCTTGCCGAGCAGGGCGTAGATCAGGATCGACAGCACGACGACATCGATCTGCATGAACTCGCGCGCCTGCATCACCATGTAGCCGAGGCCGGAGGACGCGGCGATGGTCTCCGCCACGATCAGGGTCAGCCACATGATGCCGAGCGCAAAGCGCAAGCCCACAAAGATCGAGGGCAGCGCACCGGGGAAGATCACCCGGGTGAACAATTCACGCTCCGACATGCCGTAAATGCGGCCCATCTCGATCAGCTGCGGATCGACGGTGCGGATGCCGTGCAGCGTGTTGATGTAGACCGGAAAGAACACCCCCAGCGCCACCAGGAACAGTTTCGCTGCCTCGTCGATGCCGAACCAGAGGATGACGAGCGGGATCAGCGCCAGATGCGGCACATTGCGCACCATCTGCAGCGTGGTGTCGCTGAGCTTGTTCGACAGCTCCGACAGGCCGTTGGCGAGCCCAAACGCAAAGCCGATGCTGCCGCCGATGACAAAGCCGATTGTAGCGCGCCAAAAGCTGACCCAGATATTGGTCGCGAGCTCGCCGGAGCGCGCGAGTTTCCAGCCCGCGAGCGCCACGTCGCTCGGCGCCGGCAGCACGCGCGACGGGACGAGGCCCGCACTGCAGGCAGCCTGCCAGAGCACGACGATCGCGAGCGGCACGATCCATTGCAGGAGGCCATCGGCTTTCGGCAGACGCAGCGTGCGGACCCGCGGGAGAGTTTCGATCAGGCTCATGATTCAGATACCTGCTTTTGCGGCCGGTACTCGTTGCCGATGGTCTCGCCGAATGGGCCGGTGTTGACACGAAGCCGCGTAACGTTGCCGGCTTCCTGGCCGCGCTCTTCCAGATTCAACAGCGGGAATACCAGTTCGGCAAAGCGATAGGCTTCCTCAAGATGGGGATACCCGGACAGGATGAAGGTATCGATGCCGAGATCCTGGTACTCCTTGATCCGCGCCGCGACCGTTTCGGGATCGCCGACCAGCGCCGTGCCGGCGCCGCCGCGAACCAGGCCCACGCCAGCCCAGAGGTTGGGACTGATCTCGAGCTTGTCGCGCCGACCGCCATGCAGCTCGGCCATGCGTTTCTGGCCGATCGAATCCATCCGCGCGAAGATCTTTTGCGCCGACGCCACGGTCTCGTCGGTGACGTGCCTGATCAGATCGTCGGCGGCCGCCCAGGCCTCGGCGCTGGTCTCGCGCACGATGACATGCAAGCGGATTCCGAAGGACAGCTTTCGCCCGCGCTGGTCCGCAACCGCCCTCACCCGCGCGATCTTGTCGGCAACCTGCGCCGGCGGCTCGCCCCAGGTGAGATATTTGTCGACCGTGTCGACCCCGACATCGATGCCGGCATCCGACGAGCCACCGAAAAAGAGCGGCGGGCGCGGCGATTGCAGCGGATTGAACAAGAGGCGTCCGTCCTCGATGCGGATATGCTTGCCGTCGTAGTTCACGGTCTTGCCGGCGAGCAGGTCGTTGTAGACCTCGAGGAATTCGCGCGTAACCTCGTAGCGCTCATCATGCGACATGAAGATGCCGTCGCCCTTGTTCTCGACGGGATCGCCGCCGGTGACGACATTGATCAGGAGTCGGCCATTCGAGATGCGATCGAGTGTCGCGGTCATGCGCGCTGCGACCGCCGGCGACTGCAAGCCGGGCCGCACCGCCACGAGATAGCGCAGCCGCTCGGTGAACGGCGCGACGCTGGACGCGACGATCCAGGAATCTTCGCAGCTTCGCCCCGTCGGAATCAGCACGCCGTAATAGCCGAGCTGATCGGCGGCCTGCGCGATCTGGCGCAGATAGTTGAAATTCACCTCGCGGCCGCCGGCGGTGGTGCCGAGATAGCGGCCATCGCCATGGGTCGGCAGGAACCAGAGGATGTTGGTCCTGGATATATTGGTCTTGGATGATGTCGAAGCGGTCATGGTCATGAGCCTTGCTTGCGCTGAAGGTCGGATACGGTGAGAGCCCTGGGAATCAGCCCAAGCGAAAAGAAGGTGTCGGCGATACGCTGCTGGGCGGCGATCACCTCGTCATTGATGGGTCGAATGCCATAGGCCTCGCGGTTGAGCGACACCGCGAGCACCTGAGACGGCAGGCCGACCGAGGGGCTGAGCTGGTTTGCGGTCTCCTCGATGTGGTTCTTGACCCAATCATCGGTCTCGTCGAGCGCCTCGAGCACGACATCGACGGCCTTGGCGTTGCCGGCGAGGAACGTCTTCGACGTGAAATAGAACTGGTAATTGGCGACGAGGTTGGTGCCATCGGTGAGGATACGCGCCCCGGTCGCGGCTTCGGCGGCGGCCTCATAGGGATCCCAGATCACCCAGGCATCGACCGAGCCGCGCGAGAACGCCGCGAGCGCATCGGCTGGCGCCAGATACACCGGCTGGATGTCGGCGTATTTCAGCCCGGCATTCTCCAGCGCGCGCACCAGGAGATAGTGCACGTTGGAGCCCTTGTTGAAGGCGACCTTCTTGCCGCGGAGGTCGGCGACCGATTTCAGCGGCGAATCCTTCGGTACCAGGATCGCCTCGCCCCGCGGCGCTGGCGGATCATAGGCAAGATAGACGAGCGGCGCGCCGGCGGCCTGCGCAAAGATCGGCGGCGTCTCGCCGGTGATGCCGAAATCGATCGAGTCGACATTCATCGCTTCCAAGAGCGGCGGCCCGGAGGGGAATTCGGTCCAGGCGACGCTGTAGCCGAGCGGCTTCAGCTTTTGTTCAAGCGTGCCGCGGCCCTTGAGCAGCACCAGCTTGCCGTATTTCTGGAAGCCGATGCGGATCGTCTTGTCCTCGCCATAGGAGGCGCTGACACTCGCTGCAACCAGCGTAAGCGAGAGCACGGCCCGCGCGATCCAGCTGTTGACGAGATGCCTCATGGTGTCTCCCTCGCATGTTCGCAGAGCATCAGGTGAGATTGACTAGCAGGACGGCGCGCTGGCGCCTTCCAATTAGATTCGAAAAGCTTTTCATGTCGAACGACACGGGGCTCGACCTACGAGCCCGGCGTCCATCTCCAGACGATGTCGGCCACTTTCACCGGCTTCGGGATCAGGCCAAGCCGCGCGAAGCGATCGGCCACCGCCTGCTGGGTCTGGATCACCTCGTCATCAATGGGCACCACGCGATAGATCGAGCGGCCGACAAAGCGCCTGATCGCCTCGATGTCGACGCCGGTTGCTTCGGCTTGCGCCTGTGCGACCTCGTCGTGATGCTGGTCGGCCCATGCGCCCTCAGCGGCGAAGAGATTGTTCAGCTTGCCGACCAGCCGCGGGTAGTTGTCGACGAAATCCGCGCCTGCGATGTAGAAGGAATTCGGCTTGTGCACGTCCTTGTCAAAGACGATGACGCGGGCGTTTTCCTTGATCTCCGCAAGCGCCAGATACGGATCCCAGATCGACCAGGCATCGACCGAGCCCTTGATGAAGGCGGCCGTTGCATCAGCCGGCGCGAGCGGCGCGGGCGTGATATCGCTCCAGGACAGGCCCGCTTTTTCCAGCGCGGCGACGAGCAGGTTGTGCGCGCTCGAACCCTTGCCAAAGGCGATGCGCTTGCCCTTGAGATCGGCCAGCGTCTGAATCGGCGAATCCTTCGGCACAATGATCGCCTGCGTGTTGCCCTCCTGCTTCACTGCGGCGACGTAGCGGATGCGGGCGTTGGCCGCTTGCGCGAAGATCGGCGGAGTGTCGCCGACATAGCCAAAATCGACGCTGCCGACATTGATGGCTTCGAGCAGCGGCGGACCAAACTGGAAATCCACCCATTTGATCTCGATACCGTCAGCCTGGAAAGCATTCTCCAACGTGCGGCGCTGACGCACCGCCGGAAAGAACCCGCCCTTCTGCGTGCCGATCCGGATTTCCTTCGGCGCGCTCTGCGCGTTGGCACGTTGCGACAACAAGGCTGCAACGGTTCCGGCCGACAGCTGCAGGAATTCCCGACGTTTCATGTTCATCTCCGATGCCACGCGAGCAGACCGCGCTCGTGTGGTATCGAAGATGATGCGCCTGCGAAAAGCTGTCGAGCGTCACACAAAAATAAGCACGCCCGCGCTCTCGCAGGCGGCTCACGCGTCGCGTTTGTTTTCGTTGACCGACAGCGCGCAGCGAATTTCTTTCACTACGCAAATGTGAAAAGCTTATCTGTTCAGGTGAAAAGGCCACCGAGAGCCGGCTGCGGATTATTGTGCCCTCGCCCCTTGTGGGAGAGGGCATGTACGCCCGGCAGATACAGGAGCAATCGGGTGAGGAGTTGGCTCCGCGAGTGATGGCTCGCGATTGAGCGCGCGGAGGCAACCCCTCACCCCAAGGAGCCCGTGTCCTCCAGCGGAGCTGCCCTCTCCCACAAGGGGCGAGGGCACAATGACGCGCAGCGGATTTCTTAGCTTCCCGCCGCAGCCTTCGCCGGTGCCACGTTGACCGCCAGCTTGCCATAGCGGTCGGTGAAGGCCTTGGTATCGATCTCCTCGAGCTGGATGTCGCCGCTCATCACGCCGGCCTTCCACGCCTCATGCTCGGAATCGTGGCGGAACTCCGGCAGCACCTCGCGCGCGAACAGCTCCAGCGACTCACAGATATGCTCATGGCTGTTCTTGCCGGCCTGGTTGAGCAGGATCACCTGGTCGATATGGGAGGTGCGGAAGCGGCGTAATTTCTTCGCAATGGTCTCGGGCGAGCCGATCAGGCCGCCGCGCAGCGCCGCTTCCTGCGCCTCCGGATTGTCGCGCTTCCACTTGTTGTACTCGTCCCACATGTTGACCGTGCCCGGCGCCGGGCGCCGGCGGTTTTGCGCGGCGCCGTAATAGCGCAGCGCGAACTGGAAGAAGGTCGCGCCATCGGCGCGGCGGCGGGCCTCCTCGTCCGTCTTGGCGCACATGAAGAACGACACCAGCGCCATGTTCGGATTGATCTCGTAATCGGCGAGCTTCTTGAGCCGCTTGGTAATCGCGTTGTAATAGGCATGCACCCAGGCATGCGCGGCGTCCGCACTGACGAACTGAAAGCCGAGCGCGCCAAAGCCGTTCTGCCCGGCGCGCTCGATGGTCGGCAGCTGCGAGCACGCCATCCACAGCGGCGGATGCGGCTTCTGCACGGGCTTAGGCACCACATTGCGCAAGGGGATGTCGAAATACTTGCCGTGATGCTCGCAGCCGCCATCGCGAAACATCGGAAAGATCGCGCGCACCGCCTCCTCGAACACCTCGCGCTTGGTCTCCATGTTGCGGCCGAACGGCTCGAGCTCGGTGATGGAGGCGCTTTCACCCATGCCGAACTCGCAGCGACCGCGGCTCAACACATCGAGCACCGCCACGCGTTCGGCGACGCGCGCCGGATGGTTGGTGGTGAGCTGCAGGATGCCATGGCCGAGGCGGATATCTTTCGTGCGCTGGCTGGCCGCGCCGAGAAAGGATTCAGGCGATGGCGAGTGGGAATATTCCTCGAGGAAATGATGCTCCACCACCCAGGCATAATCATAGCCAAGCCGGTCGGCGATCTCGAGCTGCGTCAGCGCGTTCTGATAGAGTTCCAGTTCGTCGCCCGCGACCCAGGGCCGCGGCAGTTGCAGCTCGTAGAAAATCCCGAACTTCATCGGCGTTCTCCCAACCGGCTCTTGTTGTTGCGGGAGATACTAACGGACGGTCCGACGGTGTCCATGGCAGCCCAATTCCGCGAAGCGGGAGGGCGCCGAAGTCAGAAGCAAATTGAACGGCTTGATCTAAATCAACAAAAATACCGGCGGTCCCGGCTACGCTGAAATTAGGCAACGGCCCGGACGCCGTCTCAATCCCCTCAAAAACCTGACGAGAGATACGTGTCTGTCGCTGACAATGACATGCGCGAGCGCGCGCGCCGCCGCCGCATGGAAATCTTTGCATTCCTGTTCCTCACGGCCGTGGCGATGCCCGCGCTGGCGGTCGCATCCGTCGGCAGCTACGGGCTCGCGGTCTGGATCTACCAGATGATCGCGGGCCCTCCCGGCCCGCCTCCCGCGCATTAGCGAAATCCCCTGGAATAAGGACCATCATCATGGCCCGACCTCACGCCATCGACCGCAGGAGCCTGATCACCGGGCGCGTGCTCACGGCTGAGCGCGTGCTTGCCCCGCCGGGTGGCGAGATCGCCAGCATCCTGGTGCAGGCCCGCGCCGAACGCCTCGACGAGGTCGCGGCCGCGATCCTCGCGCTTCCGGGCTGTGAGATCCATGGTCGCGACCCCCGCGGCAAGCTCGTCGTCGTGGTCGATGCGCCGGATGCCGGCAGCCTCGGCACCACGCTCAACACCATCGCGCTGCTGCCGCATGTGCATGCGGCATCCCTCGTCTTTCACGCCATCGATGCCGCCTGAGCTGGCCTCGTTCCGGAGAAACACTGATGTCCGAAGGAAAACTCGACCGCCGCCAGATGCTGAAGCTGCAGGCCGCCTCCGTCGCGGCCGCTGCCGCCGGCATGCCTGCACCTGCGCTCGCGGCCAACCTGGTCACCGAGCGCGAAGAGAGCGAATTGAAATGGGACAAGGCGGCCTGCCGCTTCTGCGGCACCGGCTGCAGCGTGATGGTCGCCACCAAGGACAACCGCGTGGTCGCAACCCATGGCGACATCAAGGCCGAGGTCAACCGTGGGCTCAACTGCGTCAAGGGCTATTTCCTGTCCAAGATCATGTACGGCCATGACCGGCTGACCCAGCCGATGCTGCGCAAGACCAATGGCAAATACGACAAGGATGGCGACTTCACGCCGGTGTCGTGGGACGAAGCCTTCGACATCATGGCCGAAAAATTCAAGGCGGCGATGAAGAAGCGCGGGCCCGCCGGCATCGGCATGTTCGGCTCGGGCCAGTGGACCATCTGGGAAGGCTATGCGGCCTCAAAACTGTTCAAGGCCGGCTTCCGCTCCAACAATATCGATCCCAATGCGCGGCACTGCATGGCCTCAGCCGTCGCCGGCATGATGCGCACCTTCGGCATCGATGAACCCGCGGGCTGCTATGACGACATCGAGGCCACCGACGCGTTCGTGCTGTGGGGCTCCAACATGGCGGAGATGCACCCGATCCTGTGGACGCGGGTGACCGACCGCCGCCTGTCCGCGCCCCATGTCCGCGTCGCCGTGCTCTCGACGTTCGAGCACCGCTCGTTCGACCTCGCCGACATCGGCATGGTGTTCAAGCCGCAGACCGATCTCTTCCTCCTCAACGCCATCGCCAACCACATCATCAAGACGGGCCGCGTCAACAAGGATTTCGTTGCCGCCCATACGGTGTTCAAGCGCGGCCAGACCGATATCGGCTATGGCCTGCGGCCGGAGAACCCGCTGGAGCAGAAGGCGACCGGCCGCACCAAGGCCAATGACGCGACCGACATGAGCTTCGAGGACTACAAGGCCTTCGTCGCCGACTACACGCTGGAGAAGGCCGCCGCGATGTCCGGCGTGCCGCTCAACCGGCTGGAGGCGCTGGCCGAGCTCTATGCCGATCCGAAGACCAAGGTGGTCAGCTTCTGGACCATGGGCTTCAACCAGCACACCCGCGGCGTCTGGTGCAACAACCTCGTCTACAACATCCATCTGTTGACCGGGAAGATCGCCGAGCCCGGCAACAGCCCGTTCTCGCTCACCGGCCAGCCGTCCGCGTGTGGCACTGCGCGCGAGGTCGGGACCTTCTCGCACCGCCTGCCCGCCGACATGGTCGTGACCAACAAGGAGCATCGCGACAAGGCCGAGCACATCTGGCAATTGCCCGAGGGCACCATTCCCGACAAGCCGGGCTATCACGCCGTGCTGCAGAGCCGGATGCTCAAGGACGGGCTGCTCAACGCCTATTGGGTGCAGGTCAACAACAACGTCCAGGCCGGCCCCAATGCCAATGAGGAGACCTATCCCGGCTTCCGCAATCCCGAGAATTTCATCGTGGTCAGCGACGCCTATCCGACGGTGACCGCGCTGGCCGCCGACCTCGTGCTGCCGACCGCGATGTGGGTCGAGAAGGAAGGCGCCTATGGCAATGCCGAGCGGCGCACGCAGTTCTGGCACCAGCTCGTCACCGCGCCAGGTGACGCACGCTCCGACCTCTGGCAGCTGATGGAGTTCTCAAAGCGCTTCAAGGTCGAGGAGGTGTGGCCGGAGGAGCTGATCGCCAAGAAGCCGGAATATCGCGGCAAGACGCTGTTCGACGTGCTCTACAGGAACGGCGTGGTCGACAAGTTTCCAGTCTCCGATATCGAGCCCGGCTACGCCAATGACGAGTCCAAGGCGTTCGGCTTTTACGTGCACAAGGGCCTGTTCGAGGAATACGCCGCGTTTGGTCGCGGCCATGGCCACGACCTCGCGCCGTTCGACACCTATCACCGCGAGCGCGGCCTGCGCTGGCCGGTGGTCAACGGCCAGGAAACGCGCTGGCGTTTCCGCGAGGGCTCGGACCCCTATGTGCAGCAAGGCAGGGGCATCCAGTTCTACGGCTACCCGGATGGCAAGGCGCGCATCTTCGCCCTGCCCTACGAGCCGCCGGCGGAATCGCCGGACAACGACTATCCCTACTGGCTCTCCACCGGCCGCGTGCTGGAGCACTGGCATTCCGGCACCATGACCCGCCGCGTGCCCGAGCTTTATCGGGCATTTCCGGAAGCCGTCTGCTTCATGCATCCGGACGATGCGCAGGATGCAAAACTCAGGCGCGGCGACGAGGTGAAGGTGATCTCGCGCCGTGGCTTTGTCCGCGCCCGCCTCGAGACGCGCGGACGCGACCGGCCACCGCGCGGCCTCGTCTTCGTGCCCTGGTTCGACGAGTCCAAGCTCATCAACAAGGTGACGCTGGACGCCACCGATCCGATCTCGCTGCAGGCAGACTTCAAGAAATGCGCCGTGCGCATCGAGAAGGTGTAACGGCCATGAAGAAGAGCACGATCAGCAAAACGAGCAGAACAACGGCGATCATCCTCCTTGCGGCCGCGATCGCGGCCGGCACCGGCACGCTCGCGGCGCAGACGCTGAATTCCGCGCTGCGCGGCCCAACTCCGCTCAACGACGAGGGTCCGGCGAGCCCGATGCCGCAGACCCGCAACACGTCGGAAAAGGAGGTACGCAACTATCCCGAACAGCCGCCAGTGATCCCGCATTCCATCGACGGCTACCAGATCGACATCAACGGCAACAAATGCCTGTCCTGCCATGCCCGCGCGCGCACCGCGGAATCGCAGGCCCCGATGGTCTCGATCACCCACTTCATGGACCGCGACGGCCAGTTCCTGGCCTCGGTGTCGCCACGGCGCTTCTTCTGCACCGAATGCCACGTGCCGCAGAATGTGGTGACCCCGCCGGTCAGCAACGATTTCATGGACATCGACACGCTGCTCAGCCGCGCCAATCCGGGTGGGCGCCGATGAGTGCGACCGACAAGCCGGAGGCGCGTCCGGGATTGTTGCGGCGGGTCTGGAATTTCGCGATGGAGCTCCTCGACGTGCTGTTGCGTCCGAGCTCGATCTTCGGGCTCGGCATATTGGTGCTCGCTGGTTTTGCCGCGGGCGTGATCTTCTGGGGCGGCTTCAACACCGCACTGGAACTGACCAACACCGAGAAGTTCTGTACCTCCTGCCACGAGATGCGCGACAATGTCTTTGCCGAGCTGAAGACAACCATCCACTTCTCCAACCGCTCCGGCGTGCGGGCGAGTTGTCCGGACTGCCACGTTCCGCACAACTGGACCGACAAGATCGCGCGCAAGATGCAGGCCTCCAAGGAGGTCTGGGGCCATCTGTTCGGCTACATCGACAATCGCGACAAGTTCGTCGACAAGCGGCTGGAGCTCGCCGAGCACGAATGGGCGCGGTTCAAGGCCAATGATTCCCTGGAATGCCGCAACTGCCACAGCGCGGAGTCCATGGACATCACCAAGCAGTCGCCCCGCGCCGCCGTCGCCCATGAACGCTACCTGTTCACCGGCGAGAAGACCTGCATCGACTGCCACAAGGGCATCGCCCACCATCTGCCTGACATGCGGGGTGTTCCGGGCTGGCAGTAGCGCCTGGTCCCGTCCCGCGATGGGTCCGAAACGAGCCGCTTGCGTCGCACGCGTGAATGACTAGTTTCACGGGTCCCACGCCGCCTGCGCGGCGCCGATTCTCCGCTGGACCATGCCGAGCTTTTCCCCGCATCAGGATGCCGCACTCAAAGCCGTTGGCGACTGGCTGAAGGCCAAGCCGGGCCGATCCGGCCCGCCGCAGGTCTTCCGCCTGTTCGGCTATGCCGGAACCGGCAAGACCACGCTCGCCCGGCATATTGCGGAAGGCGTCGACGGCGAGGTGAAATTCGCAGCGTTCACCGGCAAGGCCGCCCTCGTGATGCGCAACAAGGGCTGCGACAATGCCTCCACGATCCATTCCCTGATCTATCGCGCGCGCGAGAGCGGCGAGGAGCAGCCGAGCTTCGAGCTGTGGGACGACGCGCCGGCGTCCAAGGCAAAGCTGATCGTGATCGACGAATGCTCGATGGTCGATGCCGACATGGGGCGCGATCTCTTGTCGTTCGATTGCCCGCTGCTGGTGCTCGGCGACCCCGCGCAATTGCCGCCGATCCAGGGCGGCGGTTTCTTCACCGCCGATGAGCCCGACGCGATGCTGACCGAGGTGCATCGCCAGGCGCAGGACGATCCGATCGTGCGGATGTCGATGGATGTGCGCGAGGGCCGTGCGCTGGAATACGGCACGTTCGGCGACAGCGAGGTGATCCCGCGCTCGGGCCTCGATCCGGATCGCGTGATGAAAGCCGACCAGGTGCTGGTCGGCCGCAACAACACCCGCCGCGCCTACAACATGCGGATGCGGCAGCGGCAGAACATCGAGGATCCCCTGCCGATAGCCGGCGACAAGCTGGTGTGCCTGCGCAACAACCGCAAGAAGGGCCTGTTCAACGGCGGGCTGTGGCGGGTCCGCTCGCGCACCCAAGGCCGCTCCAAGACCTCGCGCATCATGACCATGCGGGTGATGCCCGACGAGGATTTCGGCCACAAGGTCACCAAGGTCTCGGTGCGCCAGGATTGCTTCGAAGGCGGCGTCGAGAGCATCCCGTGGGAGCAGCGCAAGCCCTATGACGAGTTCGACTACGGCTATGTGCTGACCGTGCACAAATCGCAGGGCTCGCAATGGGACGACGTGGTGCTGTTCGACGAAAGCTTCGCCTTCCAGGACAGCCGCGCACGCTGGCTGTATACGGGGATCACGCGGGCGGCGAAACGGCTGAGCGTGGTGGTGTGAGTGGGTCCCGTCATTCCGGGGCGATGCGAAAGCATCGAACTATGGTGCGCAATTGCGCACCTGAGAATCTCGAGATTCCAGGTTCGCCTCTTCGAGGCGCCGGGGAATGACGGTTATCGGATTGCTCCGGCAATCCGACAACCGTCACTTCCCCGCGAAGTAAAAATCGTCGCGTCCGGTCGGCGAGCCGTAGGTGAAAGGCTGCTGGGCATGCTTCGTCGCGTTCCAGACGTCGTCGCGGACGATGTCGAACAGCTTTCGTACCTCGACATGCGGCTCCTTGATGTCGTGGGCGAGCGCGACCGCGAAGGGGCTGTCGGCGCCCTCGCCGTCGAGCGCGGTCTCGCCATGCTTGGCCGCATAGACCACCATGAAGCCGGCAGACGGCTCGATATCGGAAAAGCCCTTGTCGACCAGCTGCAGCGCAATCGTGTGCTTCATGGTCGGCGCAAACGGATTGTCGCGGCAGGCATCGAGCATCACGAGCCGCAGCTTGCGCGCGCCGCCGACGGCCGCGATTACCTGATCGAGCGCGACGGCCTCCGTCGCGGCGTCCTTGTCCACGGCAAGCCTTGCATCGACAGGCACGAGGTAATTGACGCCGCCGATCTCGAAGCCGTGGCCGGCGTAATAGATCACCGCCCAGTCCGCCTTCTCCGCATCGGTCGCGAAGCTCCGCAAGCTCTCGAAGAACTTGTCGCGGGTGAGATCATTGGACAGCGTCACGGTCTGGAAGCCGAGGTCGCGCAACGAGGCCGCAATCATTTTTGCGTCGCGTGGCGGGTTGTCGAGTGGATGGACATTCCTGTAGGCGCCATTGCCGATCACCAGCGCGATGCGGCGGCCGGCGCTGACGGAAGGCCCCTGCGCGGACAGCGCATCGAGCCGTTCGCGCGCGGTCTGGCGCGCCATCGCAACATCGACGTCGTCGTATCGCGTCACCGCGACGGCCGCGGAGCGATAGTCGGCGCGGGCCTGCACCAGATCGTGCCGGCGCTCGAAGATCTGGCCACGATCCACATGGGCGCGGATATGTTTGGGGTTCATGCCGAGCACGGTGTTGAGGTCCTTCAGCGCAGCGTCGAGATTGCCCTTGCCCATATAGGCCTCGGCGCGCTTGCACAGCGCGAAGTGATAATTCGGCACTTTTGCGATCACCGCGCTGCAGTCGGTGATGGCATCGTCGAACCGGCGCATGTCGACATAGGCCTCGCAGCGGTAGACCACCGCCTGCTGCGCATTCTGGTCGATCTCGATGGCGGCGGCGAATTCGGCCATCGCGCCGTCGAAATCCTTGGTTATCGCCAGCACCCGGCCGCGATTGGCGTGGCCGATATACATGTTGGGCGCGAATTTGACCGCTGCGCTGAAATCGTCGAGCGCGCTCTGCAGCGCGCCTTTGCGCAGGTAAAGCGTGCCGCGGTTGTTGTAGGCGCCGCCGAAATTGAACCGTTTCTGCAGGGCGAGGTTGTAGTCGGCCATCGCCTGGTCGTCCTTGCCCTGCATCTCATAGGCCCAGCCGCGCGCATTGAGCATGCCGACATTGTCGGAATCGGCCGCGAAGGCGGCGGTGAAATCGGCGATGGCATGGTTGTAGTCGCGCTTGCGCATATAGCCGTTGGCGCGCCCCCCGAGCGCCCAGGAGAGATCCTTGCCCGTCAGCCCGCCGGCGTCGAGCAGCTTCTCGCAGGCGGCCAGGCGTTGCGCCATCTCAATCTGGCGGTCGTGGCAGGTCGTGAGGTCGTCGTTGAGCAAGGGATCGGCGGCCGCCCGCGCGGCCAGGACACCGAACCGACGATCGACAAAAGGATCCGCAGCATCGCGAGGGCCTCCACCAGGCAATGGTTTGTCTGGTCCATGGCAGCAGCGGTTCATGGCACGGAGGGGCCGAAACGGCCGGTAACCGCGCTCACAATTCACGGAGACGTGGCGTTGGCTGGAATTTGGCCTGTAACAACGGCCCGGCGGCTTCCGTATCTTGGGAGCATCCGGAACGGGGAAATGCGCTTCTATCCAGCCGGCGCCCTTCGTCCTAAACTCAAGCCATCGCCTCAAAGAGGATATGCCATGCGGAACCGCCCCTTCAGCCGTCTTTCGCTCGTTGCCGCCGCCACCGGCGCGCTGGCGCTCGCAGCCTTTGCCCTCGCTCCCTTGCGCGCCGCCGAGGATGCGGTGGTCATCCCCCCGCCCGCGGCCGACGTTCCCGCTTCCGACGGCGTCCAGACCGTGGTGCTGTCCGGCGGCTGCTTCTGGGGCGTGCAGGGCGTCTTTCAACACACGGCCGGCGTGGTCAGCGCGGTCTCCGGCTATTCCGGCGGCAGCAAGGCGAACGCCCAGTATGAGCTGGTCTCGACCGGAACCACCGGGCATGCCGAGTCCGTCGAGGTCAAGTACGATCCGAAGCGGATTTCCTATGGCAAGATCCTGCAGATCTTCTTCTCGGTCGCGCACGATCCGACCCAGCTGAACCGGCAGGGCCCGGACACCGGCAGCCAGTATCGCTCCGCGATCTTCACCACCTCCGACGCGCAGAAGAAGACCGCGGAGGCCTATATCGCCCAGCTCGATGCCGCCAAGGTCTATCCGAAGCCGATCGTCACCAAGGTCAGCGCGCTGCAGGCCTTTTATCCGGCCGAAAGTTATCACCAGGATTACCTGACACTGCACCCGAGCCAGCCCTATATCGCTTATAATGACCTTCCCAAGGTCGAGAACCTGAAGAAGCTATTTGCCGAGAATTATCAGGAGAAGCCGACCCTGGTGCGCAGCGTCTCGAACTAGCGCCCAGCTTGCATAGGTAAAGCGAGTTCAAGTCTCTCACCGTCACCCTGAGGCGCCGTCGCCACCGGGTCCGCGCGAAGCGCGGCCCGACGACAGGCTCCGCGGCTCGCGATGCTCGCACCTCAGGACGACGGGCAGAGAGCGGTGATCCAGAGGAGATTCCATGTCCGACAGCAAGACCACCGAGAAGATCGTCAAGAGCGAGGACGAGTGGCGGCGCGAGCTGACACCGATGCAATATGCGGTGCTGCGCGAAAAGGCGACCGAGCGGCCGTTCTCCGGCGAGTATGAGCATGACCACCGGCCGGGCACCTATGTCTGCGCCGGCTGCGGCGAGGTGCTGTTCGATTCCGACGCCAAGTTCGATTCCGGCTGCGGCTGGCCGAGCTTCACGCAGCCGAAGGTCGAGAGCCATGTCGACGAGGAAACCGACTACAGCCATGGCATGATTCGCACCGAGGTGCTTTGCGCCAAATGCAGCGGCCATCTCGGCCATGTCTTCAACGACGGCCCGGGCCCGACCGGCCTGCGCTACTGCATCAACTCGGCCGCGCTGAAGCTGAAGCCGCGGTAACGCAGCGATCTCCGTCCACCTCTCCCATCGGAGAGGTGGACGGTGAAGACCGAGCCTCAGCCGAGAGCTCCTCACAACGATCTGCGTCACCATCCCTCGCGCGTAGCACCGGCAGCGCGAATATGCTTTGATTGTCCCAATCAGCGCGGCGGATGGTCTGGTTGGCCGGCTGACAGGGAGGGTGGCATGTCCCTTGGGCTGATCCTGATCATCCTGGTGATCATTTATCTGTTCGGCGGCCTCAGCGGCCGTTTCGGGGGCTACGGCTATGGACTTGGCCATTCCGGCATCGGGCTTGGCGGGGTGATTTTGGTGGTTTTGCTGGTGCTGGTGCTACTGGGCAAGATCTGACCTCGTAAGTTACTGAAAAGTATTCGATTTCTGTAAATTCGGGAGACCGAATCCGGATTCACGATTTCGGCTTTCAGGATTCGCAATTCTGTCAAGAAAGCCTATATTAGGGGTCGAAATGACATGCACGGTACGGCCGCTGGTTACGGCTCGACCGCCACCCAAAATCCCATCTCGCGCTAGCGCCAAGAGAAGAGAGAAGAGGTCCTCGACCATGCGTCCTATGCGTCCGTTCAACTTCAACACCGCCGCCGAGCTTTTTCCCGCCGCCATCCGCAAGAAGAAGCGGGCGGGCTTTACGTATCGGCGCTTTGGCACCGCGGCCGAGGCCGTGCGCTTTGCGATCGAGGAGTTGCCGGCGGACTCGCTGAATGGCGCTTACCTGCAGGTCGAGGAAGCCCGCTTCGACCAGAGCGGCATCCGCTCGCTCTATGAGAGCGAGGCCTTCCCGCTGCCCCGCCGCGAGCGCGTCGCTGCCGAAGCCAGCGACCAGGACGCTGCGTAAAGCGAAGGGTCCGATTTTCAAGCAACGCCCTCGGACACCGGTCCGGGGGCGTTTTTTCGTTTTGGGGCACATCGCACTCTGTCACCGTCATCCTGAGGCGCCGACGCAAAGCGTCGGCCTCGAAGGATACACGGCCCCGCTGCAAGAGCCGGGCCGTCGTCCTTCGAGGCTCGCTTGCGCGAGCACCTCAGAATGACGGTGACAGATCGGCGTTCACCCAGCAAAAGAGCTTATACGTGCCCCTGCCGCTCCAGCCAGCGGCGCAGCAGGCGCGCATTGCGCATGTTGGCACGGAACAGCACGTCGAAGGCATCGCCCGCGACCGGCACCGCGCCAATCACGCCCTGGACCGCGACATTGCCGAGCATGCGTGCTGTGACATGCCAGGGTGCCCCGAGCGCCCGCGCCTCCCGCACCACCCAGAGCGACAGCGCGGTCGCGATGATGTCGCCGACGACGGGGATCAGGCCGATGATGCCGTCGATTCCGTAGCGGATTTTCGTACCCGGCACGATGAAGGCGACGTCAAGCAGTTTTGCGATCATCTCGAGCCGCTGGAGACGTTGCTCGCGGCTGAGATTGCCGAACGGATTGACGGTCGCGAAATCGAACCGGAGCGAGCGACGCAACGCGTCCTCCGGGATCTCGCGTCCCTCCTCGTCGATCAATGGCCCGCGCGCATGCCCGTGCGGGACATCGGCGCGCCAGTTCCGCTGCGGCCCCGGAGGTGGCCGAAATCGGACATCGTCATCGTGCATGGTCATCCCGCACTAACGCGCGGGCATCGCGGCGGTTGCGTATCATGCGGAGGCCGCAGCTTCCTGGCCTGCGTCGGCATAGCGATGCGCGAGGAACGAGGACAAAGTGGCCGGGATGAACCCGACCAGGCCGTACATGACGAATTGCAGCAGCCCGCTGTCCGGGCCACGCGAACCGTAGGTCAATTCCGCGGCGGCAAAGGCGATGCAGCCGATCAGCAGCACACGAAGCGCTGGCACGAGCCGCTTGACATGAAACAGGATGTCGTCGATCGCGCCGAACATCAAAGCCGGCAGGACGCCGAACAGATAGCTGTATTGCAGCGTCTTGAAAAACACGGCGAACAGCTTGCCGATCTCGGTCCAGCTGGCGCCATGCAGATAGCCGGACATCATCGTCGAGGTCAGCAACAGCCAGAACCCGCCGAAAAACGGCCCGATCGCGGCGAAGATCACATAGCGCTTCATGACGGCCCCTCGCTCCTCCTAGAGGGCGTTTATAGCAGGGCGGCGGGAGGTCAAGGACAAGAATTGCGAGGTGAACAGGCGGCACCGAAGACAGGCACCGAAGACAGATTGGGTCAGCGGGAACGCCCTCTCACCGTCACCCTGAAGGTGCTCGCGGAACGCGAGCCTCGAAGGGCGACGGCCCAACTGCTAGCCGCGGGGCCGTTCATCCTTCGAGGCTCGCTGGCACGAGCGCCTCAGGATGACGGTGAGAGAGCCGGCATCCGGCTCGGGCCGAAAAGTTCACTCCCCCCAGGTTGCGAACGCGTCCTCGAAGGCGCGCTCGCCGGGCGGGCCCTTTTCGATGGCGATGATGGCGCGGCGCTGGTTGGAATAAACCAGCGGCACGTCGAACCAGGAGCGCTCCTTCAGCAGCTGGATGTTGCGCGAGCGGTCGGCATCGACATTGGAGAGACCGACCAGGAAGAAGCCGTCGGTCACCTTCACCGCAAGGCCCGCGAGCGGCGTGCCGCGCGCCTGCTCGTTCGACTTCATCAGGATGCCCGGCACGTTGGAGACGCCGCCGCCGACAAAATCCGACGGCAGGATGAAGGTGAGCTCCGCGGTGTGGCTTGCGGGCAGCGACGAATCGGTGTTGCGGCGGAACGACATCGTCATCTTGAACTTGCGGTCGGGCACGTCGATGTCGGCGCGCACGGCAATATCCGTCGGCTGGCCGTTCGCCGATTTTACGGGTTCGGTGCGCCACACCACCGAGCCGACATATTGCTTGCCCTTGGGATCGGAGGGATCCTCGTCATAGAGCACCACACGCTGCGCGACCGGAGCGACCTGCTCCGATGATGACGAAGGCTGGCCGACGCGATCGGCGATCTTCGGCTTGGTCTGCGGGGCCGCGGAGGTGTCCTTCGGCGCCTCCACCGTTGGCGCCGACTTGAACAGGCCGGTGGCCAGGTTCACCACCGCCTTGCCCCACAGGATGCCGGCGCCGACCAGGATCAGCACGATGCCGACGGCGATGGCGCTTCGAAACGGGAACGCCGCGCCGGTGCGGGCACGCTTTTTCGGCTCGATGCGGTCGCTCGAGACCCGCGCACGCGGGCTCGAGGCTTGCGACCCGTAGCGCTCGGCCTCATCGATCGATTCGTCATAGGAATAGGATGCGTCCGCCTCCTGGCCTTGATCATCAAGGCTCGGCTCGAGGCGGTCGAACTCGGGCGATGGCGAGGGCACGTTGGCGTAGGTTTTGCGCGCGGCGCGGCTCGCCTGGGCTGCGGCGCGGCCGAGATCGTCGGCATCCGCCGTGATGTCGCGGAAACCGCGCACGGGCGCCGGCGGAGGGCCGTTCAGGTCGGGGCCGCGGCGGGGCCCGTTCCGGTCCCGGCCCGGCGGCGGCAATGGCGGCTCGTCCGGCGCGCTCGCCAGTGGCATCGAGGACCGGTCACGGCCAGAATCACGCCCCGGAATCGGTGGCGGAGGCGGCGGCTCGCCGCGCGGGCCACGGGGCGGCCTTGTGCCCGGCTCCGACGGCGGCGCCTCGGAGGCAAGCGGCGGCCGGTCGTTGCGTGACGACGGCGCTGTGGCCGGACGGGGCCGCGTCGGCGCGCCCGAACCTTGCGCGATTGGCGCCCCTGCCCCCGGTTCAGCCGGACGTCCGGTTGACCGGCGAAGCGCATCGCCGGCGCGTGGCGCCCCGGCGGGGGTTGCCCCACTGCCACCGCGCGAGGCATCGCGGGCGCGCTGGGCGGCCTCCGATTCGACCTTCCGAACGGCTTCCTCGAGCGACAGCCGCTCGCGGGTTATCTCGGATTCGCTCAAGGGCGGATCGACGCTGCGCAGCTGCGCGATCAGGGCCGCGCGAGCCCGCTCATAGAGCGCACGCCGGCTCTCGCCGGGAGCATTGGGGTCCAATCCGGCAATCGCGCGGGCGATGAGCGGGTAGTAGTCAGCCATTTTGGTTTACTATGCGCACGTCCCGGTTACATCCCCTTAAGCCTCGAACGGATTCTGCACGAGGATAGTATCCTCGCGTTCGGGGCTGGTGGAAAGCAGGGCAATTGGGCAACCCACCAGTTCCTCGACCCGCCGCACATATTTGATCGCCTGGGCGGGCAGGTCGGCCCATGAGCGTGCCTTTGCGGTCGGCTGTTTCCAGCCTTCGATGGTCTCGTAGATCGGCTCCACGCGCGCCTGGGCGCCCTCGCCGGCCGGCAGATGGTCGATCTCCTTGCCGTCGAGCCTGTAGCCGGTGCACACCTCGATGGTGTCGAAGCCGTCGAGAATGTCGAGCTTGGTGAGCGCAAGGCCGTTGATGCCGCAGGTCCGCACCGTTTGGCGCACCAGCACGGCGTCGAACCAGCCGCAGCGCCGCTTGCGCCCGGTGTTGACGCCGAACTCCTTGCCGCGACGGCCGATCTCCTCGCCGATCTCATTGGTGAGCTCGGTCGGGAACGGCCCCTGGCCGACGCGGGTCGTATAGGCCTTGCAGATGCCGAGCACATAGCCGACGGCGCCCGGGCCCATGCCGGTGCCTGTTGCGGCCTGCGCGGCCACCGTGTTGGAGGAGGTGACGTAGGGATAGGTGCCGTGATCCACGTCGAGCAGTGCTCCTTGCGCGCCCTCGAACAGGATACGCTTGCCTTCGCGCTTTTTGATGTCGAGCAGCCGCCAAACCGTCTCGGCATAGGGCAGCAGCTTTGGCGCCATCGCCGAGAGCTCGCGCAGGATGGCGCGGCCGTCGAATTCTTCCAGATTGAGCCCGCGGCGCAGCGCATTGTGATGGGCGAGCAGCCGGTCGATCTTGCCCGGCAGCGTGTCGAGATCAGCGAGATCCATCAGGCGAATCGCGCGGCGGCCGACCTTGTCCTCATAGGCCGGGCCGATGCCGCGGCGGGTGGTGCCGATCGCGGTGCCCGCATTGGAGGATTCGCGCAGCGCGTCGAGCTCGCGATGCAGGGGCAGGATCAGCGTGACGTTCTCGGCAACTCGCAGATTGTCGGGGCTGACCGCGACGCCCTGGGCCTTCAGCTTCTCGACCTCGTCCAGGAAGGCCTGCGGATCGAACACCACGCCATTGCCTATCACCGCAAGCTTCGAGGGCCGCAGCACGCCTGACGGCAATAGCGCAAGCTTGTAGGTTTCACCGTTGATGACCAGCGTATGGCCGGCATTGTGGCCGCCCTGGAAGCGCACGACGATGTCGGCCTGCTCCGACAACCAGTCGACGATCTTGCCCTTCCCTTCGTCGCCCCACTGGGCGCCGACGACGACAACATTGGCCATGCGCGGACACTTCCTTTTGCAACGTCGTTGACAGGCGGACGATTTTTTTCCTCGAAAAAGCCGGTCCCCTGCCGCTTTTCCCAGTCGTCGAGCGCCCTGATCAGCCCCCTTGCCGTTTGGGCGCACGGCATTATCAGCCGCTTCGCCGAGGAGGCAGACACCCGGATAAAGGAAGCAGGCAGGCGACGCAAGCAAGAAGGGGGTTTTGCGGCCCTTCCGGGGCGGTCCCAAGCCCTTGATATCCCCGTAAAATTTATGTCCGCAAGATGGCGATGACGGAAACTCTGGGGGCTCCGCCGCATCTGGACGCCGGTGGGGCGTGTGGCCGTTAACAAATCAGGCGCCGTTGCGCCGAAGTCGAGGCCAGGGCGGCCATGCGCGGGTTCCATGGCCGGCGGCTTGGCCGACTGGTTTGCTGGCCGCCCGAAGAGCCCTCTCGCATGGTCGCGATGCGTCCACCGCCATTGCCGGGCTACCAGAAACCGTGTCTTTGAACGGGCCGGGTCAAATGCCGGCCGGGCAGCGATGCGCGGCGGCAAGGGTCGCGGCTTGCGCAGCAAGGCTCCTCCAAGTGAGCTGTCAACCAACCCGCCCAGTGACATGACCGCCTCCGAGCACACCTCGCGGCCCGCAACGGCCCAGCACGCCTGGCTCGCCAACCAGCCCTACATCCTGCTCAGCATCACCGCGCTGTGCTGGGCCGGCAATGCCATTGTCGGCCGGCTCGCCGCCGGGCACATCCCGCCGGTGACGCTGGCCTTCCTGCGCTGGTTCTTTGCCTTCCTGTTGCTGCTGCCGTTCGCCTGGAAGCACCTGGTGCGCGACTGGCCGTCCATCCGGAAGGGCTTGCCGCTGATGGTCGTGATCTCCATCACCGGCATCGGCGCCTTCAACACCCTGCAATACTGGTCGCTCGAATATACCCAGGCGCTGAACACGCTGCTGCTGCAGTCCGCAGCGCCGCTGATCGTGGCGGTGTGGTCGCTGATCCTGCTCGGCGTGCGCTTGACGCTGGCGCAGGCTTTGGGCGTGCTGCTGTCGCTTGCGGGCGTGCTGATCATCCTGCTGCATGGCGATGTCACCACGCTGTCAGCGATCAGCTTCAACAAGGGCGACCTGATCTTCACCGTCGCGCTCATCATCTTCGCGCTTTATTCGGTGCTGACGTTGAAGCGGCCGGCGATGCATGGACTGTCGTTTGCCGCCTTCACCTTCGGCGCCGGCGCAGCCACGCTGGTGCCCTTGCTGGTCTGGGAATTGTATGCCCGCCCGGTGATGGCGCTCGACGGGCCGAACCTCCTCACGCTGTTCTACGTCGCGGTGTTTCCCTCGATCGTGGCCTATCTCTGCTTCAACCGCGGTGTCCAGCTGATCGGCGCCAACCGCGCCGCGCCGTTCTTCCATGTCGTGCCGGTGTTCGGCTCGGTGATGGCGATCGTGTTCCTGGGGGAACATCCTCAGCTGTTCCATGTTGTGGGCTTTGCGCTTGTGCTGGCCGGCGTGTTCGTCGCCTCACGCAAGCGGTCCGCCTGAGGCGGCGATCTCTTAAGCATTGAGCGACAGGTTGCGGACAGGCGACAACGCTGCCACCTCGTTCTCGACCCCGCCCGTCAATCGCGAAGCGGCGGGATTTGTGCCGTCGACGGCGATTGAATCTCACCAAGTGTGAAGTAGCGCACACCTCGGCGGTTGTGATCGTGACAACATTCTACCGTCAATGAAACTCCTGCGGCGGCTTTGCGGCGCGGCACGAATTGCCCGGTCCGATCATGCGCGGGGCTGCCGGAATTCCGTTCGTCGTATCGCTCTCGGCGTATCGCTCTTGGGGTGCGGACCATGGCGGCCAGTTTTGACAAGACCGGATTGATGCTGCAGGAGCTCGTCGCGACGCTCTCGCAGGCGGTATCGGGTGAACGCAATTGGCCGGGCGTAGCGCGAGCGATTGCCTCGACGCTGAACAGCTCGAACCTCGATTGGCGGGATCTTGCGCGCGCGATGGAACAAGTCGGCGGGTCGGTCTTCGAAGTTGACGGGGGACGCGCGACCAAGCGGCTCAACCGAGCGGCGATCCTGGCCATGCAGCTGACCAAGGGAGAAGATCATCAGCCCTCGGCCGAGGTTCTCGCAGCTTGTGCCCCAGGAACAGAACCGGAGGACATGCTGTGCAATGTCCTGTCGATCATTCGCGATCAAATTCCTTTCGATGCCTGCAGCTACAGCGAGTACTCGCACGCTTCCGGAGGCGCCGACGACTCGACATTTGTCCAGTCACGTTTTGCGCTCGACGCCGGGGAGCCGTTCCGATGGCCCGCGCGCTGGATAGCCATACCTTCGGAGCTGGCCTCCTGGGCCGCAGGCAGGAACCGCGTCATCCCCGACGTCAGCGACTTCTACAGCCAGAACCCGAAGGCCGAAGTGATGCGATCGAACCTCGTCGCCCGGGAATACGAGCGGCGCGGGATCACCAGCTTTCTGGTTGCCCCTCGCATCGACGGCGGTCGTGTCACAGCTGCGCTCACGCTTGGTCGTCGTCGCAATGGAGAGTATCCGCCATTCGACGCCTACGACCAGGACCGGCTGGATGCATTCCGGCTCGAACTCGCGCTGCGCCAGATCGGCGAAGCCTATGAGCGGCGGACTGAGTCCCTTGCCCAGGACATCGTCGAGCTCTTCACGCCAGACGCGGATCCCCTGGATGTCGCGCTGAAGGCGGTGCAGAGGCTCGGAGAAGGTTACGGGCTGGAATATGCGGGCCTGTTCAGGGTCAACCGGGTGATCCGGCAGTTCGAGGTGCTGGCCGAATACGACCGTGACGGCAAACTGGCCCTCGCGTCCGGATATACCCAGCCTCTGGACAAGGGGATGCTATCTCACGTGCTACGCGAGGGGCGCGCGCTCGCGGCGCCGAATGTGCGGATGCAGCCACCTCCTTACGACTACATCAGCACGAGGTCTGCCCAGGCTTCCGCGATGTGCCTGCCGATCCGATTGGGATATCAGGACCATTCCGATATCGAATGGATTCTGGACCTGGAATCCTCGCAGTTCGATGCTTTCCCCCGACCGGAGCAGATCGCTCTCAAGAAGATCGTAGCCGAGGTCGAACGCTCGCTGCAGTCATGGTTCGAGGCGAGGCTCTGCAATGGACTGTTGAACCTGGTCGAGCAGGGCGTGGTGGTTCTCGGCGAGAATACGCGAATCGAGCGCGCCAACGCGGCAGCGCGCAAGCTCCTCGGCCTGCCGAGGGATTTGAAGCTACCGATCAAGCAGCCAGCCGAAACAGGCACGGACGACACAACAGAGGCCAAATGGGCCAATCTGGAGGCTTTTGCCGCCGACGAGACGACGCGGGCGTTGATCGTCGATGGCAGCTCGTCCAGCGCCGGCTCTCATCTGCGGCTGAAGGGACCGGATGGCGTCGAGCGCCGCGCCTTGGCAGGCAGTTCCGTCCGGGACGAGGCGTTCCGTCGCACGACGTGGCTGCTGGGCGACGTTCGACAGCGCGAATGGATCGGTGCCCTGCGCTACATGGAAGCCGCCGTCAGATCCATCTCCGGTCAGGCGCATGGCAGCCTGCGGCTGGCCGGCGCGCTGCTGCAGAGAGTGCACGCCTCGCTCGACCGGGAATCACCGGCGGCCAAGGACATCGACCTTGCGATACGCAGCATCGGGTCCGCCGACCTTGCCTATGAGCGGGTTGCGCTTGCCTACGATGCCAAGGCAAAGCCGCTGCTCAAGCACTCCATTTTCGATCTTGCAAAGATGCTCCTCCGCCACCGGAGGTCACTGCCCCCCGACGATGCAGAAGCTCTGGTCCTGGCGCTTCCGGCCGGGCCGGTCGTCCTCGAAGGCGATCCGGACCGCTTCTCCTTCGCATTGCGCTCGCTCGTCGGTTACCTGCTGTCGTTGCGCCCGCCGCAGGCCAGCCTGCGCCTGGCATTGACCACATCGCAAGGCAGCGCCGAAGTGAGCATCGAACTTGCCGGCGTGCCGGCGCGCCGTATCGCCAAGCTGGATCGCACGCCAGAGCACGAAAGAGACAGGACGAGTGACCAGATCGCCTATGCCGAAGCCGTTGCCGTGGCGGCGGCCTCCCATGGGTTCGAAGCGGTGCAGGCCATTGTCGAAGCCCATGGCGGCAGGCTGCAGCAATGGTTTGCCTCGGACAAAGAGGTGCGTTTCACGATCAGTGGGCTTCCCCTCGCATCTGTCCCAAACCGGAACGCATCGGCCCTTGCCGCGGATCGGAGCGAGCAATGACACGCCTGCTGGTGGTCTCCTCGGACAGCCGATGGCGGTTTTACCTCGAACACGGGCTTGGAACAGCCACGGGGATCGAGGTGGCGAGCATCGACGACTGCGCGACCGCGCTGCACGAGTTGCAGGGCAAGTCAGCCGATCATTTCGGGGCCATTCTTGTCGATGGAGCAGCGCCGACAGGGCGCAGTCAGGACGAGGTGGAGCACGAGATTGACAGCTTTGTCACCAGATTGAGAGGAGCGAAAAAGGGTGAAAGCGGCAAGACGGAAGTCGCCTGCAACCTTCCGGTGCTTCTGTGGTCTTCATATCCCACCGAAGGTCTTTCCCGGATCGCGGGCCGCTTCGAAAGCACGCGGCTGCTGGCAAACGATGCATACGAGACCATCGGAGCAGCCCTGACGGCCGTCACGGCGAAATCCGGCAAGGGGGCCGAGTATGCCAGCGTCGAGCTGGAAATTGGTCCGGCGAGCCTGAGCGTGCTGGCCAGCGTTGACGGCAAGGGCGTGATCGCACAGATCAGCCACACGTCAGCCTGGCGGCCGGACCTCGAGGACCTCGAGGAGAAATTCAGGACATGGGCGCTGTGGCAGCGGAACGAAGGTCAGCAGCCGCGATATACCGATTACTGGTCGGCGACCTTCAAGGAAGCAGGCCAGCGACTTGCCGATAAGCTCGACTATGAACAGATTCGAGGAGCGATCAGTGAATGCTTGGAGCATGTCAACGAGCTTCACAAGATTCACTTCCGCTTCAGCCTGCTGGCGTCTGAGGTGGATGCAACATTTCCCTACGTCAATGTTCCGTTCGAACTGCTTTACGATACGGTCAAGAAGGATTTCATAAGATCGCTGGCCCCCGTTGCGCGGCGACTTCGCCTGAAGGCGGACCAGCGCACCGGCATCCCCCTTCCCGGTACGCGAACGTTTTCCCAGCACCTTCTCTTCGTCAAATCGAATGCACATGGTTCATGCGAAATACCGGGCACTCTGTTCGGCGGAAAACAACAGCTGGTTCTGCCGCCTCTCGATACCCTCGACAGGGAGTTCGAGGAAGTCCAGAGGACGCGGACGAGTACAGCCGTCGAGAAACTGGAGTTGGAAGCCGGCGCGGATTGCATGCAGGCCTTGCAGGATAAGCTGCAGTCTCACGTCAATCCGGAAGTCGTGCATTTTTCAGGTCACAGCGTTCGCGCCGATGACGGCAGCGTCTATCTCATCCTGCCGGGAAAGAACCCGGGCGAATTGCGCCCCCTCGCCGTCAGCGACTTCGCGGTCTGGGCACGCCAGGCCCAGGTCGAGCTGGTGCTGCTGTCGTCGTGCCTGAGCAGCACCCCCGATTCCGTGTTCCGCCTTGCTCAGGTCGGAATACCTGCCGTGGTCGGCTTCCGGTGGGAGGTCGAGGAGAATGAAGCCGCTTACTTCACCGGCCATCTGCACCGGGAGCTCGCGAAAAAGGCGCCCCTCGCGCGCGCCTTCCATGCCGCGATCTCGGCGGTTCGGCGGGACTTCCCTGGCTCACCGACATTCGCCTCTCCGATGCTCGTGGTTCAAAATGACGAATGGACATCCTGATCCTGCTGAGGTGCATACCTATGGCTTCGATCCTGACCCTGCTGGGTTTCAAGCAAGCAATCGAGGAAGTTCGCGGCGCCAAATCAATTCCTCGCCTGGTCGAGTGGATCGATGCCGCGCGGATCAAGGACGACCCTCAGCCTGAGCTGGTCGATGGCAAGGAGTTCGAGGCTGGGGATTGCTATTTCGGGCTGCGGCTGGCTGGCCTGCACCTGAAGGATTCGCGACGGTTCGCCCAGCAGCTGTTGCCGCTGTGCATTTGCCTTGCGGAATTCAAGCAGGGCGGCAAGCCCCAGGCGGTCCCCTTCTCGTTGGGGCCGGATACGATCAGGCAGCGGCTTCAAGCGGCGCAGCCCGTTTCCGGCACCAAGGACGATGCGCAACCGCGCCCAGGCTGGGTCGAGCTGCGTGACATCGAGATCGTCCGTCCGACCCCGATGTCGCAGGCCAATGTCGCGGCTTTCATCGGGCTCTATTCGGTGCCCGGCGACGATATCGCGCGCACGCTTCTCAACGTCATGGGCACGATCAGCCAGGCCTGTGGAGGCGCATTGTCTCCCGCGATGGGCGTCGCCGAGAAGGTCTATGACGGGTTCACCACACTGCTCGGGGTCAGGGGTGTCACACCGGAGGTGGAGGCCTTGCACGGCAGCCTGTTGAAGAAGAGTGGCTATCTGCTGGTATCGAACGCGGACGAGAACTCTCCTCTCAAGGGCAAGTTGCTGGTCTCTGGCGGCAGGTTGCGGGATTCGAATTCATCCCAGGTAACCGACTTCGATTATTGCCTGCTCGGCGTTCAACGGCACGAAACGCTGATCGAGGCCACCAACACTGCACCCGACCTGTTCGGAACATATTGGTCCGAGGTGATCGAGGCATTCGACGATTCCGCTGAGGCGGCCGGCAAGGCCTTCAAGCGGCTGCAACGGATCGTCTATGGCTCGACCGATCTGATCGCGCGCGATCGCGACGCCCTGATTGCGGGCTATCTGCTCGAATACAAGAAGGCGGCCGAGGTGCTGGCACCGGCCGCCGAGGCGGCCGTCAAGTCAAAGGGACCGGGAGGTTCGGACAAGATCCTGGGCGTGGCCGCCAAGTTCCCTCCGCTATATGCAGCTCTGGTCGAGAAGCAGAAGCCCGAGATCGAATTGGATCGCTCCCTGTTCGGGTCGGGAGCGAACGCGTGGACGAGAGCCGCCAGGCTTCGTCCGGAGTTCATCAAGCTGCCTCCAGGCGCTGTCGCTGACGCCATCATGAACGCACTCTGACCCTGCGCAGGCGGACGCCCGAGCAAGGCGCATCGGTAAGAGGATGCGTCCTGGCGCTCCGCAACGATTGTGTCACAACGCCCCGCTATCCTGTACGCTGGGCGCGGCAGCTTGCGAAACATGATCCGTCTCGGCAGACGGTAGATACTGTTCCGATCATGCGCTGCCCGCTGAAAGCGACGTTCGGGGGCAATCGCCATGATGACCGTTCCGGAGCTTGCGGCCGAGGCGCTCGGCGAGTTCTTAGGGCAATACATGCGACGGCGCTTCGGCTCCTCGCAGACGCATCTTGCCGAGATGGTGCCCTCGATCGCGCGCATCGCCATCGAATGCATCGGCAATTCGGACGCGCTCTATCACAATGTCGAGCATACCATGCTGGTGACACTGGCGGGCCACGCCATCATGCGCGGGCGCGCGCTGCGCTACAACATGCCGGCCGAGGATTATGCGCATGTGATCATCGCCTGTCTGACCCATGACATCGGCTATGTGCGCGGGCTTTTGCCGGACGATGATGCCGACGGTTATGTGACGGATGCGTCGGGACGCAAGATCACGCTGCCGCGCGGCGCCTCGGATGCGGCGCTTTTGCCCTATCATGTCGACCGCTCCAAGATGTTTGCGATGGCACGGGTCGAAGGCACAGGCCTCGACAAGGAGCGCATCGCGCGCGCCATCGAAGGCACGCGCTTTCCGGCCAATCCCGGCCAGGAGGAACATTGGGACGAGGAGGCGGCGCTGCTGCGCGCCGCCGACCTGATCGGCCAGCTCGGCGATCCCCACTACATCCGGAAAGCGAATGCGCTGTACTACGAATTCGAGGAGACCGGGCTCAACCGGCAGCTCGGCTATTCCTCGCCGGCCGACCTCGTCAATCTCTATCCGCAATTCTATTGGAACAGCGTCGCGCCGCATATCCAGAAGGCGATCCAGTATCTCAACGTCACCTCCACAGGACGGCAGTGGATCGCCAATCTCTACAGCAATGTTTTCCGCGCCGAGCGCGACATCCCGCTGTCCGGGCCGCAGACGTAGCGGGCTCGAGGCCCTCTCATCGTCGTCCCGGCGAGGCCGGGATGACAGCGAGTGTGCGGCACTTCGCATATCACCAATTCGCCGCGCGACCTTGCTGAGCTCGCCCATTCCGGCGCAAATACGCCCACATTGTCCGCGCAATCGAAGCATCATTCCCCGCTCGGCTGGCTCAACAACCAGCCTTACCTGTTGCTCAGCCTGGCTTCGCTGTTCTGGGCCGGCAATATCGTGCTCGCGCGCTATGTCGCCGGCCATGTGCCGCCGCTGACCTTGTCGTGCATCCGTTGGATCGGCGTGTTCCTGATCCTGTTACCCTTTGCGAAGGATCATTTGCGGAGAGACTGGCCGGTCCTGCGCAAGAACCTGCCTTTGATGCTGTTGCTCTCGGCAACGGGCTTTGCCTACAACAACGCGATCTCCTACTGGGCGATGCAATATACCGAGGCGCTGAACGCGCTTCTGATTCAGTCGGCCGGCCCGCTATTCGTCGCGCTGTGGGCGCTCGCTTTGTTCGGCGTGCGGCTGACGCGCGCGCAAGCGCTCGGCATTGCAATCTCGCTTCTCGGCGTGCTCACCATCATCCTGCGCGGCGATTTTTCGGCACTGCTCGGCATCCGCTTCAACCGCGGCGACCTGATGTTTGCAAGCTCGCTGCTCGCATTCGGCCTCTATTCGGCGCTGATGACGCGGCGGCCGGTAACGCATCAATTGTCGCTGATCTCGTTCACCACCGGCTGCGGCGCGGCCATGCTGCTGCCCTTTGCGATATGGGAAGCCGTCGCCGGCATCAGGCTGCAACCGGATACGCTGTCGCTCGCAACGCTCGCCTATGTCGTGATCTTTCCCTCGACGCTCGCCTATCTCTTCTTCAACCGCGGCATCGCGTTGATCGGCCCGAACCGCGCCGCGCCGTTCTTTCATCTGGTCCCGGTGTTCGGCTCGGCGATGGCGATCCTCCTGCTCGGCGAGGCGCTCAAGCCGTTTCACCTGATCGGCTACGCGCTGGTGCTCGCCGGCGTTATCATCGCCTCGCGCCATCGGGCGGCAAAGAGTTAAAGATCTGCGTGATTACTCTTTCTCTTCACCCGCCTCTGGAGGGGGCGGGTCGCATGGAGCGAAGCGGAGATGCGAAGCGGGGTGGGGTGACAGTCTCTCCGCACTTGCACTGTCGACGTGGATAGACTGTCACCCCACCCCGATCGCGCATTGCATGCGCGCTCGACCCGCCCCCTCCAGGGGCGGGTGAAGCAAGCATCCGAACAGGATCAGGCCGCGCGCACCTTGGCGAGGAAGCCGTCGACGGCGCTGCGCAGCATGCCGGACTGGGTGTCGAGCTCACGCGCATTCGACAGCACGTCGCTTGCCGCGGTGCCGGTTGCCGCCGCGGCCGAGGTGACGCCGCCGATATGGGAGTTGATCTCGCTCGAGCCCGCCGCGACCGACTGGATGTTGCGGGCGATCTCCCGCGTCGCATCGCCCTGCTGGTCGACCGCGGTCGAGATCGAGTTGGTGATCTCGCTCATCTGCGCGATGGTCTGGGTGATGCCGTTGATCGCCGCGACCGCGTCGCTGGTCGATTGCTGCATGGCGGCCACCTGGGCGGAAATCTCCTCGGTGGCCTTGGCGGTCTGATTGGCGAGCGCCTTCACCTCGGACGCGACCACCGCAAAGCCGCGACCGGATTCGCCCGCGCGCGCCGCCTCGATGGTGGCGTTGAGCGCCAGGAGATTGGTTTGAGCGGCGATCGAATGGATGAGCTTGACCACCTCGCCGATCTTCTCCGCACCCGTCGACAGCACCTGCACGGTCGCATTGGTGCGCTCGGCATCGCCGACCGCCTTGCTGGCGATTTCGGAGGAGCGGCTGACCTGGCGGGAGATTTCCGCAACCGAGCTCGACAGCTCCTCGGCGGCGGAGGCCACGGTCGAGACATTGTTGGACGCGTTCTGCGAGGCGGCACTGACGGTCGCGGCGCGTGCGCTGGCGTCGCTCGCCGTCGAGGTCATCGATTGCGCCGTGGTCTGCATGCCGGCCGCAGCCGTCGAGACCGAGCGGACGATGCCGTTGACGCTGCGCTCGAAGTCGGAGGCGAGCCCTTCCATGGCCGCACGCCGCTCGGCCGCGGCGCGCTTCTGCGTCTCGGCCTCGGCCTGCTCCAGTTCGTGCATCCGTACCGCATTGTCCTTGAAGATCTGCACCGTCGCCGCCATGGCGCCGACCTCGTCGCCGCGGCCGACGCCGGGAATCTCGCCGTTCAGGCGGCCGTCGGCGAGTTCGCGCATCCTTGTCGCCAGCCGGTTCAACGGCAGCGAGATGCTGCGGCCAAGCAGCCAGGCAACCGCGCCGGAGACGGCGGCGATCGCCAGCAGGGAAAGGCCGAGCATCCAGGTGATCGGGGACAGCTTGGCGTCGAGATCCTCGAGATAGGCGCCGGTGCCGAGATACATGTCAAAGCCCGGCACGGCCACCGCATAACCAATCTTGCGGATCGGCTTCTCCTGGCCCGGCTTCACATATTCGTAGGAGAGCAGAATGTCGCCGTTGGCCTTGACGCCGTTCATCAGCTCCCACGACAGCTTGCGTCCGTTCGTCACCACTTCCATGCGGTTCATGCCGATCTGCTTGGGATCTGGCGCGAGCTGGGTGATACCGTCATAGCTCGTGCCGAACAGATAACCAGAGCCATTGTCATAGGTCATCGCATTGCCGAGCTTGCGCAGCAGCGCCATCGCCTGGTCTTTGGTCATCTCGCCGGCATCGACCTGGCGCTTGAGCTCAAGTGCCATGTTGCGGGCCACGCTGACGATCGCCTTGGTCTGGTCGACGCGTGCGTTGTAGAGCTCACTTTTCATCAGAGAGAAGGACAGCACGCCCGACACGCACAGTCCCAGCAAGGCCACCATCACCACGATGGCCAGCTTGGGCGCAATCTTCAGATTGGTCAGCTTCACGACGTCATCTCCGAAACCTGGGATTGGAGTAAATTCATCACACAAATCAAATCGTCAGGCCGCGCGCACCTTGGCAAGGAAGCCCTCGACGGCGCTGCGCAGCATGCCGGACTGGTTGTCGAGCTCGCGCGCATTGGAGAGCACATCGCTTGCCGCGGTGCCGGTCGCCGCCGCGGCCGAGGTGACGCCGCCGATATGTGAATTGATCTCGTTCGAGCCCGCCGCGACCGACTGGATGTTGCGCGCGATCTCGCGGGTCGCCGCGCCCTGCTCTTCGATCGCCGCCGAAATGCTCACCGTGATCTCGTTCATCTGCGCAATGGTCTGGGTGATGCCGTTGATTGCGGCGACCGCATCATTGGTCGAGGATTGCATGGCGGCGACCTGGCCCGAGATTTCCTCGGTCGCCTTGGCGGTCTGGTTGGCGAGCGCCTTCACCTCAGAGGCGACCACCGCAAAGCCGCGACCGGATTCACCGGCGCGCGCTGCTTCGATGGTGGCGTTCAACGCCAGCAGATTGGTCTGCGCCGCGATCGAATGAATGAGCTTCACCACCTCGCCGATCTTCTCCGCACCCGTCGACAGCACCTGCACGGTGGCATTGGTGCGCTCGGCATCGCCGACCGCCTTGCTTGCGATCTCGGAGGACCGGCTGACCTGGCGGGAAATCTCGGCGACCGAGCTCGACAGCTCCTCCGCGGCGGAGGCCACGGTCGAGACATTGTTGGAGGCACTTTCGGAGGCCGCGCTGACCGTCGCGGCGCGTGCGCTGGCGTCGCTGGCGGTCGATGTCATCGACTGCGCGGTGGTCTGCATGCCAGCGGCCGCGGTCGAAACCGTGCGGACAATGCCGTTGACGCTGCGCTCGAAGTCGGCGGCGAGACTTTCCATCGCCGTACGCCGCTCCGCCGCCGCGCGTTTTTGCGTCTCCGCCTCGGCCTGCTCCAGCTCGTGCATCCGCACCGCGTTGTCCTTGAAGATCTGCACCGTCGCCGCCATGGCGCCGACTTCGTCGCCGCGGCCGACACCAGGAATCTCTCCGTCGAGCCTGCCATCGGCGAGCGCCCGCATCCGCGCGCCCAAGAGATTCAAAGGTCCGGAGATGCTGCGGCCCAGCATCCAGGCAATGCTGCCGCCCACAATAGCGATGCCGAGGATGGAGAGCCCGAGCATCCAGGCGATCGGCGCGAGCTTGGCATCGAGGTCGTCGAGATAGGCGCCGGTGCCGACATACATGTTCCAGCCGGGGATCGCGACCGCATAGCCGACCTTGCGGATCGGCTTCTCCTGTCCGGGTTTCACATAGTCATAGAACATGGTGTGCTCGCCCTTGGCCCGCACGCCATCGAGCCACTCCTTGCCGATATTCCTGCCGTTGACGATCACGTCGCCGCGGTTCTGGCCGATCTCCGAAGGTTTCGGCGACAGCACGGTGACGCCATCGAAGGTCGTGCCGAACAGATAGCCGCTGCCGTTGTTGTAGCTCAGCGTATTGGCCCGCGCGCCGAACTGCGCGATCGCCTGCTCCTTGGTGAGCTTGCCGGCCTCGACATCCTTCTGCAATCCCAGCGCCATGTTGCGGCCCATGTCGACGATCGCATGCATCTGCTCGACGCGCGCGTTGAACATCTCCTCGCGCATCAGATAGAGCGCCAGCGCGCCGGAGAGGCAGAGCCCGAACAGCGACACCCCAACCACGATGCCGAGCTTGGGCGCGATCTTCAAATTGTTCAGATTCACTGCTTCTTCTCCGGCAATTCCAAAAACACGGGGGGCAGGGAGTTGGGTAAAGGAGAGGTATACCGGTCACGTTAAGGTGAAATCCCTTAGCGTCGTCTTACGAAGTCTCAGTAGAAATGCGGTCGATTGTGCCATCCCGGCGCGTCGTTGCCACCACCGCGATCTCATCTGCTTGTTTCGCAATTTTTGATTGCGGGGAACGAACTCACCCCGAGGGGTCGCGTTCCGTCCCTCTCGTCACCGCCGGCATGCCATGCGCGATGCGCGCCTAGTCTGATCAGCGCCAGCCTGCTTTGATGGCGGCCAACAACCGGCCCGTGAAACAACGGGTCGACAAACCGGGAGCAAGCGAATGGCAAGGTTCAAGGTGGTGACGCCGAAGGCGGCGAGTTTCACGGTTCCTGGCGGCGGTTATGCCTACGAGATGGAAGCGCTGGCGCCGATCGACGCGGAGATTGTCGAGGCGCCCGCCAACAAGGCGGAGTTCATCGCTGCTGCAAGGACCGCGGACGCGATCTATGCCAAGGGCATGCCGATCACAAAGGCCATCATCGACGCGCTGGAGAACTGCAAGGTCATCACGCTCGGCAGCGTCGGCGTCGATAGCGTCGACGTGAAGGCCGCGACCGCGCGCGGCATTCCCGTCACCAACATCCCCGACACCTTCATCGAGGAGGTCGCCGACCACGCCATGATGCTGCTGCTCGCCGGCTTCCGCCGCCTGGTCGAGCAGGACAAGATGGTGCGGGAGGGCCGCTGGTCCGAGGGCCGGCCGGCGCTTCTGAAAATCCCGCGCCTGATGGGACAGACGCTCGGCTTCATCTCCTTCGGCCGCGTGGCCCGCGCGGTCGCCAAGCGCGCGGCACCGTTCGGCCTGCGGATGATGGCCTATGACCCGTTCATCCAGGAGACGCTTGTCTACGATCACGGCGTGCTGCCGGCGACGCTCTCGGAAGTGCTGTTGCAGTCGGACTTCGTCTCCATGCATGCGCCGGCCCGTCCCGAGGTGCATCACATGCTGGGAGAATCCCACTTCCGGCAGATGAAGAAGACCGCCATCTTCATCAACACCGGCCGCGGCGCGACCGTCAACGAGGAGGCGCTGATCAAGGCGCTGCAGGAAGGCTGGATCGCGCACGCCGCGCTTGACGTGCTGGAGAAGGAGCCGCCTTCGCACAACAATCCACTCTTGCGCATGGAGAACGTGACGCTGACCGCGCACGTCGCCTCGGCCTCCGCCCGCTTCGACGAAGCGCGCAAGCGACGCGTCGGCCATGAACTGTCGCTGGTGCTGCAGGGCCTGTGGCCGGCCAGCTGCGTCAACCCCGCCGTGCTGCAAAACACCAGGCTGCAGCGCTGGCAGCCCGTGCCGATGGATCGCGGGCCGAATAGCTAGCTCTCTCCTCTCCCTCTCCCCGCTCTTTGCGGCAGAGGGTTGGGGTGAGGGGCTCTGTCCGCATGAAGGCTAACAATCGGGTGCGACGAGAGGCCCCCTCACCCGGATTGCATCTTCCGATGCAATCCGACCTCTCCCCGCAAGCGGGGCGAGGTAAGGGAAACAGCCGCTACTTCCTCGTCCTGTAATCCCCGAACGTCGTGTCGCGCTGATCGAGCTGCGCCTTCACACTGCCACCGTCGCGGCGGAAGCTCGACATGTAGGCGCGGCTCGCTTCGGTGGTGAAGGCGAGCGCCTGGATTTCAGTTCCGGCGCGCATCGCGGCCCGCGCCCCCATGATCTCCATGGCACGGTGCACCGCGCGCTTGTTGAGCTGCTGCAATTCGACCGGCACCTTGGCGGCGCGCTCGGCGAAATCGAGCGTCCGTATTTCGAGCTCGGCCAGCGGGAAGGAGCGCGTGGCAAAGCCCCAGTCCGCCGCCTCGCGGCCGCTCATGGCATCGCCCGTCAGCATCAATTCCATGGAGCGGCGCATGCCCATCAGCCAGGGATGATACTGCATATCCGGCGGGCTCATCAGCCGCACCGGTGGATAGCCGATCTGCGCATCCTCGGCGACATAGACGACGTCGCAGGCGGTGGCGAGCTCGGTGCCGCCGGCCAGGCAATAGCCATGCACCTGCGCGATCACGGGCTTGGCGAGGTCCCACATCGCAAACCATCCCTCCACCACATGGCGTGACCATTGGCCGGGACCGCCGGCCGAGTGATAGGGCTGGTCGATGGAATTGTCGGCGGAGAGATCGTAGCCCGCGGAGAAGCACGGCCCCGCGCCGCGCAGGATGGTGATCGAAATATCGCCATCGCGGTCGGCGGCCTGCAGCACCTCGAAGATCTCAGCACGCAGCCCGTTGTTGAGTGCGTTGCGCTTCTCGGGACGGTTCAACGTGATACGTCGCACCCGCGGCCTGGGATCGTCGACGAGAATGTGCTGGTACGACATGATTTCCTCCCGATCTCTTTGGGGCTCATTCATGCCCGAGATCGGGAGCGAAGTCACCGGTGCGGTCCGCCCCGCACGGTACCGATCAATTCCCGCCGTGCCAGGTCCACGAGTTCTGCCAGGTGCGTCCGCCCGGGCCGGTGATGGTGCGTTCGCCGGCCCATTGCCCGGGCGCGACCTGGTGCGCATTGCCCTGATGATGCCAGACACCGCCCTGCGGGCCGGTGAACGTTCCGGACGCCTGGCAGGCCCCGTTCGTGCAGTTGCCGCTGCCTTCATAGACGCCGCCGGCCGGCCCGGTCCAACGCGTGGTCCAGCTGCCGGCCTCCGCCGCAGAGGCCGTCATTGTCAATGCGAGCGCCGTCGCCACGCCCAGGATCCTGCTATTCATCATGACCTCCTCACATCCAGCGCCACCAGCAAGGTGGCTGATGCGGCGAATGATGGACGGCGGTATTTGCCGCGGTTTTGCACGGCCGGCAGCGAATATTGCAATTTGTTGCAGAGCGGATTTTGCCGCTTGTCAGCCGCCGCAATGTCGCGACAATCGCACCGATGACCAAGCCCGCGGCAAAGATCCTTGTGGTTGACGATGACGACGAGATTCGTTCGTTGCTGCAGGTGGTGCTGGCCCGCGAGGGGTTCGAGGTGCAACAGGCCAAGAACGCGGCGGCGGCCCGCCGGATTCTGAATGGGCGCAACAGCGTCGACCTGATCATCCTGGACGTCATGATGCCCGGCGAGGACGGCCTGTCCTTCTGCGAACGGCTGCGGGAAACCCAGGACACGCCGATCCTCATGGTCTCCGCGCGCACGCTCTCGATCGATCGGGCGATCGGGCTCGAAATGGGCGCCGACGATTACCTGCCCAAACCATTCGAGCGGCGCGAGCTGGTGGCGCGGGTGAAGGCGATCCTGCGGCGCGGCGGCAAGACCGCGGTCGCCGGCAGGCGCCGCCTCGGTCGCTTCATCGTCGATCGCGGCCGGCGCGGCGTGTTCGACGGCAACGAAACATCGCTGCCGCTCACGTCGGGCGAGTTCGATCTGCTTTGCTGCTTTGTCGACCGGCCCGGACGGGTGCTGTCCCGCGACCAGCTGATGGACTGGACCCGCGGCCGCGTCTCCGACACCCTGGACCGCAATATCGACGTGCAGATGAGCCGGCTGCGCAAGAAGCTGATCGAGGCCGGCTTTCCCGAGGACGGCATCAAGACCGTGCGCAATGTCGGCTACATCCTCACTCTGGCCGTGGAAGACGCACCGTGACCCTCCCGCGCAGGCGGCTCTGGCGGGTGTTTTTCTGGGTCGCCATCATCGCCATCCTGGTCGAGGTACTGGGGCTGACCTCGACCTTTGTCGAGTTCCGCAAGCGCAGCGTCGGCGAAGCCGCCGGGCTCGTACCCGACCAGATCGCGGCGGTCGTGCGTCTGTGGCCGACGCTTGGCGAGGCGCAGCGCAAGGATCTGCTCACCGCAACGTCTTGGGCCGGTCTTGCCTTTCATGTCACGCCGGAGGCGCCCGCCTCGTCGCCCAACACCGCGCATGTGCGCGAAATCGAGGCCGCCATTCGCACGCGGCTTGGTCCCGCCGCCTCGTCCGTTGTCGCGCTGATCCACGCGCGACCGTTCGGAAAGGATGGTCATGCCGTCAACTGGGCGCTGTCGCGCGAGCCGGTGCGCGTCTATGTGCGCCTGACGCCCGGCGAGTGGCTGGTCGCCGAAGTCCGGGGCGATCTGTTGCCGCGCTTCCTGGGTCTTCCGACCGGCTTCTGGGTGGGCGTTGTCGGCCTGCTGTTGGCGAGTGGCGTCTTGATCGCGATCCTGCGTGAAGGGCGCGCCGTCGAGCGCATTGCCGAGTCGGTCGAGGCCTTCGCCGCGACAGGCGTCCCGCAGCCGATCGCAAACGGCGGCTCGCCTGAGATTGCCAGCCTCGGCCACCGCGTGCAGCGCATGCAGGAGCAGGTCGCAACCCTGCTCGCCGAGCGCAACGCCATGCTCGGCGCCGTCGCCCATGACATCAAGACCTATGTGCAGCGGCTGAAGCTGCGCCTGGAGGTGCTCGACATTCCGGACCAGGTGCAAAAGGCGGGACGCGATCTCGACGCCATGGACAGGCTGGTCGAGGACGCGCTGCTGGTCGCGCTGCACGCCAATCCGCTCACGAGCCGCGAGACCATTGATCTATCCGCCCTCGTGGCGCACGAGGTCGAAGCGGCGAAGCTGGCGGGCGGCGAGGTCACACTGGATCGCAATGGTGCCGCTCCCGTTCTCGTCGCGGGCGATCGTTCCGCGCTGTCGCGCGCGGTCTCGAACATCATCGGCAATGCGCTGCGCTACGGCAAACGGGCGCGCGTCTCGCTGCGACAGAGCCGAGGCCTCGCCACCATCATGGTCGACGATGACGGACCGGGGATTCCGGCGCACGAACGCAAGGATGTTTTCAAGGCGTTCCATCGCGCCGAATCCTCGCGCAGCCGTTCGACCGGCGGGACGGGGCTGGGGCTCGCCATCGCCCATGGCATCGTCGAGCGCCAGCACGGCGGCGGCATTGATATCACGGATGCGCCCAGCGGCGGCGCGCGCGTCAGTGTGTATTTGCCGACGACAAATATCTGAGCACTTTCTCAGCCGTATCGTGGCGTTCACCTCTCCCCAGCGGGGAGAGGTATACCGAGCCTGTGGCTCCGCCGATTCATTCAAGACGATCTGTCACTTCGGGTTTGTTTTGACCGGCGCCCGCGGCCGCGATGTTTCGCCGGTTCGCTCGCCCTCCGGCCGCGGCAGCGCGGCGAGCGGCGGGAAATCCTCAACCGTCAGCGTCTCCTTGGCGATCAACAGCTTCACGCCCTCCTCGAGCTGCTCGCGATGCGCCTCCAGGATCGAGCGCGCGCGGGCATCGGCGTCCTCAATCAGGCTGCGCACGGCGAGATCGATCTCGCGTCCCGTGGCTTCCGCGGCGCTCACCACCTGGTCCTGCGCCGCCTGCAGGAACATCTGCGGCCTTGGCGCATAGGTGCGCTGGCCGATGGTCGGATCCATGCCGTATTTGGTGACCATCTCGATCGCGATTTCGGTGGCGCGCTGCAGATCGTCGGCGGCGCCGGTGGAGACGTCGCCGTCATAGATCAGTTGCTCCGAGGCCCTCCCGCCCATCAGCACCGCGATCCGGTTCTTGAGTTCGCTCGCCGACAGCAGGAAGCGGTCCTCGGTCGGCCGCTGCATGGTGTAGCCGAGCGCGCCGACGCCGCGCGGGATGATAGAGACCTTCTGGACGGGGTCGACGCCGCGCAAATTCGCGGCGACCAGCGCATGGCCCATCTCGTGATAGGCGACGCGGCGGCGCTCCTGCTCGCCGAGCACCCTGCTCTTCTTCTCGATGCCCGCCACCAGGCGCTCGATCGCGACGGTGAAATCGTCGAACGACACGTCAGCTGCCTTGCGCCGCGTCGCCGCGATTGCCGCCTCGTTGATCAGGTTGGCGAGGTCGGCGCCGGTGAAGCCCGCAGTCAGGCTCGCGACCTTGTCGAGATCGACGTCGGCCGCGACCTTGATCTTGCGGATATGCACCTTGAGAATTGCGATGCGGCCGCCCTTGTCGGGTCGGTCGACCAGCACCTGGCGGTCGAAGCGGCCGGCACGGAGCAGAGCCGGGTCAAGCACCTCGGGACGGTTCGTCGCAGCGAGCAGGATGACGCCGGTCGAAGGATCGAAGCCGTCGAGCTCGGCGAGCAGCTGGTTCAACGTCTGCTCCTTCTCGTCGTAGCCGCCGAAGGCGCCCGGGCTGCGGCTGCGGCCGAGCGCATCGAGCTCGTCGATGAAGATGATGCAGGGTGCGGCCTCGCGCGCCTGCGCAAACAGATCGCGCACCCGTGCCGCACCGACGCCGACGAACATCTCGACGAATTCGGAGCCCGAGATGGAGAAGAACGGCACGCCGGCTTCGCCTGCGACCGCCTTGGCCAGCAGCGTCTTGCCGGTGCCGGGCGGGCCGACCAGGAGGATGCCCTTCGGCACATGCGCGCCCAGCCGCCCGTAGCTTGCAGGATCCTTCAGGAACTGCACCACCTCCTGCAGCTCGAACTTGGCCTCCTCCACGCCCGCGACATCGGCGAAGGTGACCTTGGTGTCCTTCTCGACATAGACCTTGGCGCGGGATTTCCCGATCGACATCAGCCCGCCAAACCCCTGGCGCTCGGCGACACGGCGAAACATGAAGATCCAGAACAGATAGAACAGCAGCGCCGGCACCACCCAGGACAGGATGGTCTGGATCACCCCGCCGGAGGGCACGCCATTGACCACGACGCCCTTCTGCGCCAGCTTCTCGGCGAATTGCGGATCGACGCGCGCGGTGACGAAGGCCTGCTTGCCGCTCGGCAGCTTGTCGTTCTCCTTGAGCTTGCCCTGGATCGTGTCCTGGCCGACGCCGACCTCGGCGACCTTGCCGTCGTTCACGAGCTGCTCGAACTGGCTGTAGGGAATGGTCTCGATGGTGTTGTAGGCGGCAAACAGCCATTGCAGCAGCAGCACGCCGGCAGCCGCTGCGAAGATGTAGCCCATCGCGATGGCCTGTTTGCGCTGGGAAGGGTCCGACGCCATCTCATTCTCCGAAGGCAAGAGCCCATCAGGGCCATAAGCTGAACCCTGGTAGCAGCCGCCGGTTCCAGTGATTTGCTCTGGATCAATCCTCCGCTGGGCGCCGGCTGCTTCAATGCATCGAGGTTTGCAGGGAGGACCGCGTGCCCTACTCATCGATCGACGACCTGCCGGCATCGGTGCGGACCCATCTGCCGCCGCATGCGCAGGAGATATATGTCGGCGCCTTCAATGGCGCATGGGACCAATATGCCTGGGAAGGCGCTGAAGAGCGCGAAAAGAGCGCTCATCGCGTCGCCTGGGCGGCCGTCAAACGCAAATATGTGAAACTGGGCGACAGCTGGATCGCGCGCAGCGACTGAAGCCGCGCGCGGTCCCTCTTGCGGCGATCGCCCTAACCCGCGGGGATCACGACCGTGCCCTTGTCCTTGGGCCAGCGCACGCGCCAGGCAAACGCGATGTCCCTGACCTCGCCGGGCTTGGCCTCGAACGCCCATTGCAGCACGCCGCGCCTGTCATGCACATCGGTTGCGGTGGGCGGTGTCGTCTGCGGCAGCATCTCGACCTGGATCTCCTCGTTCTCGCTGACCGGAAGCTGATCCTCGATCGCGATCTTGATCGGGAAATCATGACCGTTGCGCACGGAGGTCTTGAACGAACGCTCGTCGGTCTTCGAGGTCGTGACGATCAGGCCGGCCGAGCCCTCGCTGCGCTTGACCACCGAACGCTCGATCTTGACCTTGTCGTCGGCACCGAAGCCGAGCCGCACGGTTTCGTCCTTGGCGCTTGCCGTCATCCTGGCCCGGCCGACAAAGCTGCCGTCGCGATAGATCGAGACCCGCCCCGGCAACAGCGGCACGTCGTCACTCTGGACGAAGCTCGCCTCCAGGAACGCGGTGGGATCGACTGACGGCGCGGATCGGATCATGAGATCGGGCGTGACCGTCACCGTCGAGATGCGCAGCGCTTTCGCACCCTCGCCGGCGGCAACGCTGACGCGGCCCGGAATCTTGAACCCGGCCTGGAAGCTGCTGATTTCGGCGGTCGCCTGCTGCTCGTCAGCTTTCCTGGCAAAGGCCTGCGCAGGCGGGGTTGGCTCCGGCGCGGAGGCCGGCTGCTGGTCCAGCATGGCGGAACGCGACCGCGCGAGATCTGACGCGGCGCCGAGCGGCGCGGCATGCACGATTTGCGGATAATGCACGATCAGCGAATTGAGATCGGGCGCGCTGCCGCCGCGCGCGACGCGCGCGGTGGAGACAGCGAGCGCCACGTTGGACCAGTCCTCCCCGGTCGCCTGTGTAACTTCCGCGCGGCGGACCAGCTCCAGCGCCGGCTTGCGGTCCTTCGCGCCGGTGTCGAGCCGCGCATCATACAGTGGCGCCCACCGCGCGTTGCGCACGGTGTAGCTGACGCGCAGGTTCGCGTGCGCGCTCGCCTCGGCCGCAAGATCGATCCGGACCTCGAATTTGGCCGGCGGCTTGGCGGCGCGCTCGGCCTCCAGGCGCGCGATCTCGCGATCAATGTCGCGCTGCTTGCGCTGCGCGTCGCGGATCGCGCTGTCGGCGCCCGCGACCTCGTCGCCGACCGCGGCAAAGGCGGCGCGCCATTCGTTAAGCGGCCGCGCCTCGCCCTTGTCGCCGAGGCCGGCGGGCGAGGCTTCCGCAAAGCGCTCGGCGAATTTGCGCCGCGCCTCCGCGGCGGCAATGGTGCCGTCGAGATCAGCACGCGCGTCCTTCAGTGCCTCGATGCGCTTGTCGAGTTCGGGCAGGTTCACCGGGGCGACGGGCCGCGGCGGACGCGCGTCGATCGCGCCGATCACGAGGTGCGTCGCGCCCTCGCCCTCGACCCTGAGCGAAGACGGATCGAGCGTCAGCGGAAAATCCTTCGCCACCAGCGTGGTGTCGCCTGAAGGGAGATCGAGCGAAATCACCCGGGTGACGGTCGCCCCATCGGGATAAACGGTGACGGTATCGATCACTGATGCGACGTCGAGATCGGCAGCCCACAGCGGCGTGCCGAGCGAGACAGCGGCAAGCACGAGGCTGGTCGTGACGAGAGCATGTGTCTTGTATCGCATGACAGTCCTCCGGCCATTTTCATGGATCGCGTCCAATGCATCGGCGGCGCGACGGACACATGAACGGCGGTCGCACCACCGCTTGGTTGATGAGACGCGATGCCGGAGAGAAAGGTTCGAGCTTTGCGGTTTCGATAAGGCGGACGCCCTCCGCCTCGACCGGGGCGAAAGGCCGCAAGGGCGTTCAGCGTCGGTTCAGCCGCCGCGTCGGTTAGTCAGCGCGGCCTTGGTTGAGCACGCGGCGCACCAGCTCGGTCGCGTTCTTGGCCCCGACCTTGCGCATGATGCTGGCGCGATAACCTTCGACGGTTCGGGCGCTAAGCCCGAGCTGGCGCGCCATCTCCTTGTTGGTCTTGCCCATCGCGATGAAGGCGAACACGTCACGCTCGCGCGGGGTGAGGCGCGCCTCGTGCGGCAGGCGCTGCAAGAGCTGCTTGATCTCCTCCAGGCTCTCGACGCGGGCCTGCGCCCCGACCGCAGCATCGACCCTGGCGACGATCTCGCCGACGGAGAACGGCTTCTTGATGAAGTCGAAAGCGCCGCTCCTGATCGCATCGACCGCCATCGGAATATTGCCTTGCGCCGATGCAACGAAGATCGGTGCCGCGCAATCCTCGATGCGAAGCTTCTTCAGCAATTCCAGTGGCCTGCCCTCGACATGGGCGTCGAGGAAGATGCAGGCGGGCGTGCGCAGCCGGGTTTCCGTCAACAGCGCCGCGCCATCGGCAAAATGGATGACGTCGTAGCCGGCATCGCGCAATGCGCGCGACAGCATTTCGCGCGCGGCGGCATCGTCGTCGACGACATATATTTCACCTTTGGAAAGGGCATTCTCCGACATGTCCTGACTCGGCAAAAATACCGGCGAGCACCGAATCGAGATCGGTGCGCCCGGAGGTGATTAAAAAGAGAGGCCGCCGACTTATCTGGACTTCAATGACCCACCGGACTTCAATGAGCCAGTGGACTTCAATGAGCCAACCGCGCGCTTGAGTTGCGCGACATCCGTCGATGGTGCGTTGATTTGGTATTTAAGAATCCGTACCGCGTTTGACCAGATGGGACGGATATTTTTGATGACGAAATGCGCCGGACCGCGCACCTGCCGGGATGGCCGAGCCGTCCGGCGCAAAAAACCATGGCACCCCGGTTCGCCACCACTGCGGCTGCGGCATCGCGCAATGGCGGAAGGATCACCGGTCGGATGCTTCCCTTACCTCTCGCCAGCGGGGAGAGGTCGGATTCCGCGTCAGCGGAATCCGGGTGAGGGGCCGCAGCGTTCACAAGGGGCCGTAACCCCTCACCCGGAGCGCATCTTGCGATGCGATCCGATCTCTCCCTTCGGGCGAGGTGAAGCGAGCCTCGTCGTCAGACCTTTTTGAATACCTGCGCCGTCTAGAAATACCAGAGCCGTTTAGAATACCAGCGCCTTGGCCTGCTTGACCTGCGGCAGCGCCTGCACCTTGGCGAGCAGGTCGGCCGGCACCGCGCCATCGACCTCCACCAGCGCAATCGCATCGCTACCTGCGGCGACACGGCCGAGATGGAAGGTCGCGATGTTGATCTTGGCGTCGCCCAACAGGCTTGCGAACTTGCCGATGAAGCCGGGCTTGTCCTCGTTGGTGACATAGATCATCGACTTGCCGAATTCGGCGTCGACCCGGATGCCCTTGACGTCGACCAGGCGCGGCTTGCCATCGTGATAGACCGTGCCCGATACCGAACGCTCCTGCCGCTCGGTCGAAACCGTCACGGTGATCAGGCTCTCATAGTCGCTCTGCGCAGCGCGCACGACCTCGTCCACCACCATGCCGCGCTCTTTCGCAACCACCGGCGCGGAGACCACGTTGACCTCGCCCAGCATTGGCCGCAGCAGGCCCGAGAGCACCGCGGAGGTCAGCGCCTTGATCTTCATCTCCGCGACATGGCCTTCATAGGTGATCTCGACCTTGTTGATGCCGGTCTCGGTGAGCTGGCCGGCGAACGAGCCGAGCTTCTCGGCGAGATTGATGAAGGGCTTCAGCTTCGGCGCCTCTTCCGCGGTGATGGACGGGAAGTTGATGGCGTTGGAGATGGCGCCTGAGAGCAGATAATCCGACATCTGCTCGGCGATCTGCAGCGCGACGTTCTCCTGCGCTTCGGTGGTGGAGGCGCCGAGATGCGGCGTGCAGATCACATTGGGATGGCCGAACAGCACGTTCTTGGTCGCGGGCTCCTCACTGAACACGTCGAAGGCCGCGCCCGCGACATGCTTGGAATTGAGCGCATCGACCAGCGCCTGCTCGTCGACCAGGCCGCCGCGGGCGCAATTGATGATGCGCACGCCCTTTTTCATCTTCGCGATCGCCGATGCGTCGATGATGTTCCTGGTCTTCTCGGTGAGCGGGGTGTGCAGGGTGATGAAGTCGGCGCGCCGGAACAGCTCGTCGAGCTCGACCTTCTCCACCCCGATGTCCTTGGCACGCTCCGGCGACAGGAACGGATCGAAGCCGATCACCCGCATGCGCAGGCCCTGCGCGCGGTCGCAGACGATCGAGCCGATATTGCCGCAGCCGATCACGCCGAGCACCTTGCCGGTTATCTCGACGCCCATGAAGCGGTTCTTCTCCCACTTGCCGGCCTGCGTGGACGCATCGGCCTGGGGAATCTCGCGCGCCAGCGCCAGCATCAACGTGATGGCATGCTCGGCGGTCGTGATGGAATTGCCGAACGGCGTGTTCATCACGATGATGCCCTTGGCGGTGGCGGCGGGGATCTCGACATTGTCGACGCCGATGCCGGCGCGGCCGATCACCTTGAGCCGCTTGGCGCGCTCGATGATCTTGGCGGTCGCCTTGGTGGCGGAGCGGATGGCAAGGCCGTCATAGTCGCCGATGATCTCGGCGAGCTTGTCCTTGTCCTTGCCGAGATTGGGCTGGAAGTCGAC
>Ga0070741_10000599_pt1 | contig 125472 bp, 116 predicted proteins | sample Coa_R1_4_FD_66440 | JGI IMG/M metagenome (GOLD analysis project Ga0070741, IMG submission 66440) | Surface soil microbial communities from Centralia Pennsylvania, which are recovering from an underground coalmine fire - Coalmine... | ecosystem: Environmental > Terrestrial > Soil >... | reverse complement strand
AGCGACTGTCGAACGAGCGGGACAATCAATCGCGCCCACATTGATTCATGAGACAATTCGGCGCGCTCGGCGACCCGCGAGCGAGACCCGGAGCGAGCGCCCGCACACACGGCTCCGGCGACGACAGGCAGCGAGTGGAGCGGCCGCATGCACCGCTCCGGCGTGTACCGGCACCGACGAACGCGACGAGCGCACGCGACTCGCGAAAGCGCGATCGCGGGCGTCCCCTCAGTCCATGGTCTCGGCGCGCTTCTGCACCTGCTCGAGGAGCTGCGCGCGCCGCCGCGCGTCGACCTGCGTCTTCAGGCGCAGGTACAGCTCCTCCTTGTTCACCGGTTTCGCGAGGAACTCGCTCACGCCGAGGTTCATGCCGGTCGCGCGCGTCTCCATGTCGTCGCGCGCCGTCAGCAGGATCACGGGGAGCGACGCGGTGCTGGAGGACTTCTTCAGCTCGCGGCACACGGCGAAGCCGTCCATGTTCGGCATCATCACGTCGAGCAGGATGACGTCGACCTCGTGCGACCGCAGTCGGTCGAGCGCGGCTTGCCCGCCGTCGGCGAGGACGACGTTGTATCCCTTGCGCTCGAGGAGGTGGCTCAGCAGCCGCCGGGAATCCTCGTCGTCGTCGACGACGAGAACCCGTCCTTGGGCGCTCGCAGCTCCGCTGTTCTCCGCCATCATGGCACCAACCTTACGCCTCGGCCCCGTCGGCCGCGGCAATTCCCCCACGTCGCCGGCGCAGCTTCGCGACCAGCGTCGTCCTCTTCAGGCCGAGCAGACGTGCTGCGGCCTGCTTGTTGCCCTTCGTGCGCCGAAGGGCCTCCTCGATGAGCCGGTTCTCGAACTCCTCGACCGCGTTCGTGAGGTCGAGGCCTTCGTCGGTCATCACGGGTCGCGGGATCTTCTTCTCGGAGATGAAGGAACGAATGTTGGACGGGAGGTTCTCCGTGCGGACGACGCCGTCCTCGGACAGGATGACCAGGCGCTCGATCAGGTTCTCGAGCTCGCGCACGTTCCCGGGCCAGTCGTACTCCCAGAGGTGGACCATCGCCTCTTCGGTGATGGTGACCTTCATTCCGGAGCGCTTGGCGTTGTGGCGGTCGAGGAAGTGGCGCACGAGCAGCGGGATGTCCGAGCGCCGCTCGCGCAGCGGCGGGAGCGCGATCGGGATGACCTCGAGCCGATAGAAGAGGTCCTCGCGAAAGAGCCCGCGCTCGACCTGCGCCGCGAGGTCCTTGTTCGTCGCGGCGACGACGCGCACGTCGACGCGGCTCGCGCGGTCGGATCCGACGGGCCGGATCTCCTTGTCCTGCAGCACCCGGAGGAGCTTCACCTGCAGGACGGGGCTCATCTCCGAGATCTCGTCGAGGAAGATGCTGCCGCCGTTCGCGAGCTGGAACATGCCGGCGCGCGAGCCGACCGCGCCCGTGAACGCGCCCTTCTCGTGGCCGAACATCTCGGACTCGAGGAGGTCCGCCGGGATGGCGCCGCAGTTGACCGGGATGAACGGGCGGTCGCGACGCTGGCTCGCCGCGTGCAGCGAGCGCGCCGCCACCTCTTTGCCAGTACCGCTCTCGCCGAGGATCAGGACCGTCGCATCGGTCGGACCGACGCGGCGGAGGAGGTCGTGGATGCGCTGGATGAGCGGGTGCTGGCCGATCAGCTGTACCGCTGGTCCATTGCCTTGCATCAAGGCCTCTCTCGCCTCGGCCCCCGCGATGTTTTCAGGTTTCGTCCCGGTGCCGGAATATGACACGAACTCCCGGAAAAGCGCCATACGTGCAAACCCCGTCGCCGGTTCGGGATGCCACCCGTTCGTTCTCTATGGAGTGTCGAACGGCGCTCTGCGGATCTTTAGGACGAAGCGCCAAAAACTTGGCGCGCCAAGAAATCGGCGATGGCCGCGGCGCGCTCTCCGCGACCTCGCAAGTGCGCTAGCGGCGGCGCGGCGCGCCCGGCGTTTCGGTCCTAAGCGATGCGCGCTTCGGTCGCCACGCCCCCGGCGAGGCGAGCGGCGTCGCCGTGGAGAGCGACGAGCTCGCGCACGAAGCGGGGCGAGAGATGGGGGACGCCCGCCTTGTCGCAGATCTTGCTCGCCCAGTGGAGGACGACGACGTCGCGCGGCCACGCTTCGGGCGCCTCCAGGAGCGCGCGCAGCGCGGCCAGTTCGTGGCGCTGAGCGGCTTCCTGGGCGCTCGCCACGATCTGCCAGCGCCCGCGCTCCACGGGGTCGTCGAGCGTGCGCAGGACGAGCTGGATCCCGGTCGGCGACGCTGACCCCAGGCAGGCGAAGCCGTCCCGGACGTAGATCGCGTCGTCGTCCGCGAGCCACCAGTACGATCCCCAGCGCTCGCGGAGCCGGCGCGCGTTGTCCGCATCGTGGTCCTTCCTCCCCGGCGACTGGCTCTCGAGGTGGATCAGGACGCTCTCCGGTTGATAGACGACGACGCCGCCGCGCTCGCGGATCTTCAAGCACAGGTCGACGTCCTCGAAGCCGTTCCGGTAGCCCTCGTAGAAGCCGCCGACCGCTTCGAAGCAGTCGGGTCGCACCAGCATGCACGCCCCGGTCACGACCTGGAACTCGCGACGCCTGCTGACGCACGGGGCGTCCGCCGGGAAGCAGCGATAGATGTGGTACGGCATCATGACGGCGCGGCTGAAGGCGACACCGGCGTGCTGGATCGTCCCGTCGGGATAGAGCAGCTTGCTGCCGACGACCGCGACCTCGGGATGCTCGTCGGCGTCGCGCACCAGCGCGGACAGCCAGCCCGGACGCGGGATCGTGTCGTTGTTCAGGAACACGACGTATCGCCCGGTCGCGACCTGCGCTCCCTGGTTGCAGGCGCGCGCGAAGCCCAGGTTCTCCGGATTGCGGAGGATGCGCACGTCGCCGCCGAGCGCATCGAGCACCTCGCGCGTCCCGTCGGTCGAGCCGTTGTCGACGAGGATCACCTCGAACGTCGCGCCGTCGGTCACCTGTGCGAGGTGCTCGAGGCACTGCCGCGTCAATTCCGCCTTGTTGAAGAGCGGGATGACGATCGACGCGTCGAACCGCTCCTCCGAAGCATGAGCCGCCGGGGCGCGCCGCGCGGCGGCGCGCTCGGCATCGAGCGCCTCGCGGATGCCGCACAGGTACGCGAGGTCGAGGACGTGGCGGTAGAGGGGGTGGAGGATCGTTCGGACGTAGTACGTCTCGAACGTCTCCTGGGCGCCGAGGTAGAGCGTCGCGAGCTTGCTCCGGTCGGGGCGTTCCGCTTCCTCGGCCGCCGCCAGCGCGCGATCGAGGAGCTCCGGAGCGAGCCCCGGGCCGAGCCGCTCCGCTTCCGACACGCGGAGGGCGTGGGTGTGCTCCGGGTGCTTCCGCGCATACACGACCGCCATCCTTCCGGCCGAGCGCTGCCGGCGCGCGAAGCGCGCGACGTCGACGGGGTGGTGATGGTAGGTCAGCGCGCTCGGCTCGTAGCGGAGGCGGAGGCCCTGCTTCTCGAGGCGATAGCCGAGCTCGGTGTCGTCGTAGGCCGCCTCGACGAAGTCCTCGTCGAAGATGACCGCCTGCCGGAGGAGCAGCGAGCGCTTCAGCGACACGTTGCTCGAGTAGAAGACGCGATGCGACGCGACGCCGTCCGCGATCGTGTGGAACGAGAACTGCTGCCCGCCCGCGGGCGAGACGATCAGCTCCATGAAGGGCGTCACCTCCAGCTCCGGCGACCAGTCGATGTGCCCGAGGACCGCGGCGAGCTCGTCGGGGTTCCGCTCGTGGAACCGCAGGTGGGTCTCGACGAGCCCGGGGCCGGGGATCATGTCGTCGCCCGTCAAGAGGACGATCGGAGCACGCGCCGAGCGGATCCCGACGTTCCGCGCGGCGTTGGCGCCGAGGTGCGGCTGGCGGAGGAGGCGAACGGCGCCGCCGCGCCAGGCCTCGACCATCGCCGCCGTGTCGTCGCTCGAGCCGTCGTCGACGACGATGACCTCGAAGCGATCGGGGTCGACCGTCTGGGACGCGAACGCGAGCAGCGTCTTCCGGAGGATGTCGCGCCGGTCGTGCGTCGGAATGACGACGCTCAGCTCCGGTCGCGGGCCGTCGTCTTCGTCCCTCGCGTCCGCGATCCGCGCCTCGCGCTCGCGAGCGAGCGCGTCCGCGACGGCGCGCAGCCGCGCGATCGGCTCGTCGAGCCGATACGCCCACTGGATCGCCGCCCGGTAGTGGCGCTCGGCGATGTCGTCGAGCGCGGGACGCGGGATCTGGCCCGCGCGCCGCTCGCGCGCGATCTCGAACGCCTCCTCCAGCATCCGCCTTCCGATCGCCAGCTCCTCGCGCGACAGGTTCGGCGTGTGCATCGGGACCTGGTGACCGCCCCATGCCTTCCAGTCGTGCGCGTCGATCCAGCCCTCGGCGACGGCCTGCTCGTGGAGCGGCGTCCCGGGGTACGGCGTGATCGTCGTCACGCCGATCGTGTCGGGGTCGTGGCGCACGATGAGGTCGTAGGTGTCGACGATCGACTGGCGCGTGTCGGTCGGCAGGCCGGCGATGAGGAGGAAGTGGAGGCGGATGCCGAGCCGGCGCGTCGCCTCGCGCACCGCGGAGAGCCTGGACGTCGTGAGGCCGCGCTTCCCTTCGCGCAGGCGCATCGTGTCCTCGTCGCCGGTCTCGATGCCGACCAGGATGTGGCTGCAGCCGGCCGCGCGCATCCTCGCGAGGAGCGGCTCGGAGAGGCAGTCGACGCGAGTCTCGCACGCCCAGTCGATCGACCAGCCCGCCGCGACGATCCCGTCGCAGATCTCGGTGGTGCGCTCCTCGCTCAGCGTGAAGGTCGCGTCGCGGAAGTAGACCTTGCGGACGCCGAGCCCTTCGACGATCGATCGCAGCTCCGCGAGCACGCGGGGCGCGCTCTGCGCACGCCACTTGACCCCCTCGACGAGCGGGTAGGGGCAGTAGTAGCCGCACGGATACGGGCATCCGCGGCTCGTCTGCAGGGTCGCAACCGGGCCGCCGAGGAGCGGGTAGCGGTAGCGGTCGACCGGGAGCAGGTCGCGCGCCGCGATCGGGAGCGCGTCGACGTCGGCGACCGGCTCGCCGGCGTCGAACCCGAGGGACGGCGGCTCGCCCGGCGCGGCGGCCGGATCGAGCCACGCGCAGCCGGAGCGATGGCGTCCGCGCACGAGCTCGACGATCGAGAGGTCGGCCTCGCCGTGCACGACGAGATCGGCGCCGCTCCGCTCGAGGAGCGTCCGAAGGAGCGCGCGATCGCGCAGCAGCGTCTTTGCGAAGACGCGCGCACCCGGAAGGCGGCGCCGGAGCTCTGCGAGGAACGCCGCGTCGCGCTCGAGCGTCGGCAGCGACACGGTCGCGACGACCACGTCCCAGGCGGTCGCGGCGAGCCGGTCGCACGTCGCGCCCTCGTCGAGCGCGAGCGGATCGGCGTCCACGATAGCGACCTCGACGCCGGCGGCGCGCAGGCTCGCCGCCATGGTGGCGAGGTCGAGCGGCATGAGCAGCATGTCGGGGCCGCCGTCGAAGCCGAGGCCGCCCGCCATCGACCGGCTGACGGCATGCCCCGCGAGGGACGGCGTGTTGATCAGTGCGACGCGCACGCGAGATCTCCCTCCGGCGGCGCCGGCGCCCGTCCGCGCCCGGGCGCGGCCGCGAGCGCGGCGAGATCGCTCTCCGAGCCGCCGCTCTGCGCGAGCGCGATCGCGGCCGCGAGCCAGCCGTAGTCGACGCCGGCGATCTTCCCCTGGTTGGGCGTCCGGCACGATCCCTCGTAGGGATCGACGATCGCGAGCCCCATGCGCTCGACCTCGCCGGCGATGTCGCTGCCCGGCGTCGGCGTGAAGTAGCTCGCGCTCAGGTGGTCGGGCTGGATGCGCCAAACCATCCGCACCGTGTCGATCACCTCGGCGCGCGTCTCGGTCGGCGCGCCGAACATGACGTTCGCCCAGATGCGGACGCCGTGGCGGCGGCAGATGTCGGCTGCCCGCACGTTCTCCTCGACCGTCGTCTCCTTCTGGAAGAGATCGAGGATGCGCTGGCTTCCGCTCTCGAAGCCGATCATCGCCCAGGCGAGGCCGCTCTCCGCCATGAGCCCGACGACGTCGGGATACTTGCAGATGAGGTCCGCGCGCATCTGGCAGATGTAGGGCTCGCTGAGGCCGGCATCGCGGTAGCGCGCGCAGAACTCGCGGTTCCAGCGGTGGTTGATGAAGAAGAGGTCGTCGTGCGCCATCCAGCTGCGAAAGCCGAAGCGCGCCTTCAGCGCGCACAGCTCGTCGACGACGTTCTCCGGGCTTCGCAGCTTGATCTTGTTGCCGAAGACGGTCCGCTCCGCGGGCTGGCAGAAGTTGCACTTGAACGGGCAGCCGCGGCCCGCGTTGGTGGTGACGAACGGCGTCGGCAGGCCCGGCGCCATCGGCACCGCCAGCTCGCCCGCGGGATCGAAGAGATCGCGGTCGACCCACGGGATCCGGTCGAGGTCCGGACCTTCGCCTGCGATCAGCCGCTCCGCCGGCCGGCCGGCGGCGAGGTCGTCGAGGAGCTTCGGGAAGCTGATCTCGGCTTCGCGCGTGACGACGTGGTCGATCAGGCGGTTCGCGAGGACCTGCGGCGTCTGGAGCGTCGCGTGCACGCCGCCCAGGACGACGATCGCGTCCTCGCGCTCCTCCTTCAGGATGCGGATCGCGCGGGCGGCGTCGGGGTAGTGGAGGCTCCAGCTGGTGATGCCGAAGACGCGCGCCGGCCGCGCTCGGACCTCGTCGCGGAAATGGTCCCAGCCGCGGAGCGCGCGCAGGTCGATCAGGTCGGTCGTGTGGCCGCGCGCCTTCGCGGAAGCGCTGATGGAGGCGAGGCCGTGGTCGATGAAGTTCGCGTCGACCGTCGCCTTCTTCCGGAAGCTGTCGAATCCGGGAAGCGCGATGCCCGGGAAGATCAAGGTCACGTGCATGCGATGACTCCTTGCGGGCGCGCCGGTGGGACGACTGGTGCGAGCGCGCCGCTCTCGCAGAGCCACGCGAGCGTCGCCGCGAGCCCGCGCGCGAGCGGGACGCGCGCCCACGGTCCGATCTCGCCGCGGAGGCGGCTCGCGTCGTGGACGCGGTGCAGCCGCTCGGGCCCCGCCAGGCGGAAGTAGGCGAGGTCGGGATCGATCGTGCGCGCGTCCGGCGCCACCGTCGCGCCCCTCTCGATCGCCGCGAGCTCCGGCTCGCAGCCGATGAGCGTCGCGAGCTCGCGCAGGAGATCCGCGATCGTCACCGCCTGGTCGCCCGGGACGGCGTACGTCCCGGACGGGCGCGCCTCGAGGACGCGCAGGAGCGCGCGCACGAGGTCGTCGACGTAGAGCGGCTGCAGCCGAGATCGCCGGATGTCGGGGAGAATTGGCGCGAGGGGCGCGGCGCCGACGAGGCCCAGGACGGCCGCGCGAACCAGCCACGGGCTCCCCGGCCCGTAGGTGTTTCCGATGCGAAGCACCGCGACGCCTCGCCCGGTCGAACGCGACCAGGCGCGCGCGATCTCCTCGCTCGCGAGCTTGCTCGCGCCGTACGGCGTCACGGGATCGCAGGCGTCGTCGTCGCCGAGCGGGATCGCCGCGAGGGCCGCCGGCCCTTGCGCCTCGATGCTGCTCGCGTGGACGACGTACTCGACGCCGAGCTTCTCGGCGGCGTCGAGCGCGCGCCGGGTGCCTTCGAGGTTGGTCGCGATCAGCCGCTCGCCGGCGACCGAGACGTCGGCGGCGAGATGACACAGGACCGCCGCCGGCGACAGGTTGGCGATCGCGGAAGCGAACCCCTCGTCCGCGACGTCGCCCGCGACGACCGTCGCGCCCTGCGCGGCGAGCGCGCGTGCGCTCGGTCGCGCGACGTGGCGCGTGACGACGCTGACGCGCGCGCCCGAGGACAGCAGAGCGCGGCACAGGCGGAACCCGATGAACCCGGCGCCGCCCGTCACCACGACGTGTGCTCGTGCGATCGTCCTTCCCCCCACCGCGTCTCCTCTCGCGCCGCCCGCTCGCCGAGCGGGCGGGCACTCCGGCCCCGGGTCGCGCAATCAACGCGCGTGCCGTCGGCGCTGCCGGAGCGTGTGCGCGAAACCGCTCGCTTTTCCTGGCGCCCGCTCGCCGCGCCCGTTCGCCGTCGCGGCAAGAAGCGCCGCGCGGCCGGCAGATTGTGTCCGGCGAGCGCGCCGCGGCGGGCGCGCGAACCGCCGGCGAGCCGCCGGTCGCTGCGTCACACGCCTTGTGTCCTGCTCCGATGCGTACGGCGCTCGAGCGCGACGGGCAGGCAGATGCTCGCGGCTCTCAAGTTTCCGAAGTCGCGGCACGAGTTCCGCACGACGGCGGAACACGAGGCGAGCCGAGGGGGCGAGCCGGTTCCGGAAACAGCACGGGGACGACACGGAAGTCGGAGCCCGCACAAGGAGCAGGGAGGAAACGAAATGGCTCTGAACATCTACACGAACGTGGCGTCGCTCAACACGCAGCGGCAGTTGGAGGTGAGCTCCAGCGCCCTCAACCGATCGCTCGAGCGACTCGCATCGGGTCTGCGGATCAACTCGGCGGCGGACGACGCCGCCGGCCTCGCGATCGCCGACCGGCTGCGCGCCGACGTCCGGGTCGCGAGCCAGGCGATCCGCAACGCGAACGACGGCATCAGCGCGATCTCGATCGGTGAGAAGGCGCTCGGAAAGGTCGGCGACATCTTGACGCGCCTTTCGGAGCTGTCCTCGCAGTCGTCGTCGGGCCTGGTGAACGCGACCCAGCGCAGCGCCATCCAGGAGGAGTTCACGGCGCTCGTGTCCGAGATCGACCGGATCTCGACCACGACGACCTTCAACGGCGTGAACCTGCTGTCGGCGGGCACGACGGTCGAGCTCCAGGTCGGCCTCGACGGCACGACGAACAGCCGGATCTCGTTCTCCACGATCGACGGCAGCTCGAGCGGCGTCGGCCTCTCCAACGTGTCGGTGTCGACGGCGGCGGCGGCTCAGTCGGCCCTCGGGCAGATCAGCTCGGCGATCGCGACGATCGCGACCCGCCGCGGCACGCTGGGCTCGATCGAGAGCCGGCTCAACACCACGATCCAGAACCTCCGGGTCGCCCGTGAGAACTTCTCGGCCGCCGAGTCGCGCATCCGCGATGCCGACGTCGCCGAGGAGACCGCGAACCTGACCCGCACGACCATCCTCCAGCAGACCGGCGTCGCGGTCCTCGCGCAGGCCAACCAGCAGCCCTCGCTGGCCCTGCAGCTGCTTCGGTAAGCGGCGCTCGACGCTCGCTCACGTCGGGGCGCGGGCGCGTGCCCGCGCTCCGGCGTGACGACCGGAGGACGACATGACGGTGAAGCCAGCGGATGCGGCGGCGGCTGCCGTCGCCGCGCTCGACGCGATCGCACGACCGCGAGCGTCCGTGCCCCTCGAGCGACCGCGCGAGAGCGAGCTGCCGGGCCAGGCGCCGGCTCCCGCATCACCCCCCGTGTCCCTCAGCAACTCACTCCGAACCCTGTCCGTCCACATGGATCCAGAGACAAAAAAAGTTCTCATCAAGGTCCTCGACGCCGACACCGGCGAGGTGATCCGCGAGATCCCGCCCGACGAGCTGGCGCGCCTCGACGGCGACCTGGTGATCCGGCGCGGCGCCCTGATCGAGCGGAAGGCTTAAATGACTCGAGATGCGAGCGAAGCGAGCCCGCGGGGAGTGGGGCCCCGTTTGGCTTCGCCAAACGGGGCGAGGGGACCGATCCCCTCGTTGAAATAAATGGCCACGATCAACATCGGCGGCCTCGCGACCGGCCTCGACACGAACTCGATCGTCGACCAGCTCGTCCGGCTCGAGCAGCGCCGCTCGGTCGACGTGCTGACGGCGCAGCAGAGCGATGCGACCGCGCGCCAGACCGCCTTCCAGACGTTCGGAACCAAGCTCGCCGCGGTCCTCGGCGCGATCGACAAGCTGCGCGACAGCTCGCGTGCGGTCGCCCGCAAGGCGACGTCGAGCGACGCGACGGTCCTGAGCGCCGTCGCCGGCACGGGCGCGACGCGCGGCACGACCGAGGTGACGGTCACGGCGCTCGCGCGGGCGTCGATCGCGACGTCGGCCAACGCCAAGTCGAGCGCGACGGCCACCGTCGCCGCGGGCGCCGGCAGCTTCTCCTTCCAGGTCGGGAGCGGCGACGTGCAGACGGTGTCGCTCACCGCGAGCACGACGCTCGAGGACCTCGCCTCCGCCATCAACGACCTGAACGCGGGCGCGAGCGCATCGGTCGTCAACATCGGCACGGACGCGGCGCCGGACTACCGGCTCCGGCTGACCTCGACCGATACCGGCACGTCGCACGAGCTCACGATCGTCGCGGACGGCACCGACCTCGGGGTCGCGGTGACGCAGACCGCGAGCAATGCCGCGCTCACCGTGAGCGGATTCGCGACCCCGATCGCGCGCGAGAGCAACACGATCGGAGACCTGATCTCGGGCGTCACGCTGACGCTCTCGAAGGAGGGCGGGCCGGTCTCGGTCGGCGTCAGCACCGACGTCGACGCCGTGAAGACCGACCTGCAGGCGTTCGTCGACGCCTACAACGACCTCGTCTCGTTCGTGCAGGAATCGAGCACGGTGGAGCAGGACACGTCGTCGCAGGACCGGACCGTGAGCAGCGGGCCGCTCGCATTCGACGGCACCGTCCAGGGGATCCTGTCCGCCCTGCACGACAGCGTGAGCGCGCCGATCGCGGGCCTCTCGGGCAGCTTCTCCCTGCTCGCCGAGGTCGGCGTCGAGTCGACGCGCGACGGCACGCTCACGATCGACGACGCGAAGCTCGAGTCCGCGCTCGCGAACGACGAGATCGGCGTCGCCGAGCTCTTCGGCGGGTCGGCCGGCGCGACCGGAGTCTTCGACCGCGTCCACGACTACGTGAGCGGGGTCACGGGCGCGGGCGGTCTGCTGCAGGTCAAGACCGACGGCATCGGCGACGAGCTGTCGTCGCTCCAGACTCGCATCGACGCCGCGCAGGAGCAGCTTTCGCAGTTCGAGGAGAACCTGCGTGCGACCTTCACGAACCTCGAGGTGGTGGTGAGCCAGCTGCGCTCGCAGGGCAACTTCCTGCTGAGCGCACTCGGGAGGAGCCAGTGACGATGAGCCACCCACGCAATCCGGCCGCGAGCTATCGGGAGGCGCAGTTCGCGACCGCCGATCGTGGCCGCCTTCTGGTCCTCATGTTCGATGGAGGCGTGCGTTTCCTGCGCGGGGCGGAGGACGCGCTCGGAGCGCAGGACGTCGAGCGCTTCGCGCACCAGCTGAGCCGCGCGCAGGCGATCATCGCCGAGCTGCTCCACACTCTCGACCACAAGGCGGGCGGTACGATCGCCGCCGATCTCGATCGGCTCTACCGCTTCATGCTCGAGCACCTCGTCGAGGCCAATCTCCGCAAGAGCGTCACGCACGTCGCCGAGGTGCGGCGGGTCTTCGAGATCGTCGCGGGCGCGTACCGCGAGATCCTCGCGCCCGCGAGCGCCGAGCAGGTGCAGCTTGCCGGCTGAAGAGGCACCGGTCGTGCTCTGCCGGCGCGTCGTGGCCGGCTGGCGGCGGCTCGGCTCGCTGTACGAGGAGATCGCGCGGGGGCTGGCGGAGGGCGGAGACGGGATCGCCGAGCTCGCCGTTCGTGCGAGCGCCGTCGAGCACGAGCTGGCGCCGCTCCTCGCCCGCGTCGCGGAGCTGCGCGGCGGCCCGGCCGCCGCCGACGACGACCTGCGGCGCGCGATCGCAGAGGTCGACGAGGGAGCGATTGCGCTCCTGGAGCGCAATCGCGAGCTCGTCGCGATCGGCGAGCGCGCGCGCGATGACTGCGCCGCGCGCCTCGCGCACCTGCAGCAGGCGCGCGCGACGCGCGCCGAGTACGCGCGCATCGGCGGGCGCGCACCGCAGCGCTTCGCTTCCGCGGTCGCCTGACGCCACGCGCGCGTGCCGCTCCGCGCGGCGCCATGCGCTGCGGGCATCGAGGCCCGTGCGCGAGGCGAGACGCGCCGGACGCGCCGTCCGACGCGTGCGGAAATTTCTGCCGCATGCCGGGAAGCGCTCGACCGGAGGGCGCGCGCCACGGCGGGCGGTGCGTCGCCACGGCGCTCGCGACGGCGCGTGGCACCAGGCTTGCTCCCGCCCTCCGCGTGTCCCTGCCCGGAATCCGCGAGGCGAACGCCGCCGTGCTGCGGGAGCGCGCGCCCGAGCTGCTCGCTCGCATCGCGGGCGCCGAGGTGCCCGCGACGCACGTCGTGCGGGCGGCCGAGACCGGCGAGCCCTGCCTCGCGATCGCGGGCGTTCCGCTGCAGAGCTTCACCGACCCGGTCGCGGACGGACGCCGCTGGGCGATCCGCGCGCTCGAGCGGCTGGAAGGAGCGGACGCGGAACGCGTCGCCGTCGTCGGGCTCGCGCTCGGACACCACGTCGAGGCGCTGGCGGCGCGCTGGACCGGCCGGATCGCGATCGTGGAGCCCGACCTCGCGGTCTGGCGCCTCGCGCTCGCCCACCGCGACCTCGCGGCGGTCCTCGCGCGCGCCGAGCCGTTCGCGGACGAGGAGCCCGGGGGAGGGACCGTCGCGCCGCCCGCGGCGAACGCCGAGGCGGCGGCGACCGACGCCGGAGCGCGCGCGCCGGCCGCGCCGGGCGAGTCCGCGGTCCCGACCGCGGTCCTCACGTACGCGCCCGCGCTTCTCGTCGCGGGCGGCCGCTACCGCCGCGCGGCCGAGCGCTGGCAGTCGGTCGCGGCGCTCGCCGGCCTCCGCCTCCGGGTGCTCGTCGTGTCGCCGATCTACGGCGGCTCGTGGCCGATCGCCGGCTACGCCGCGCGCGCCCTCGCGGAGCTCGGCCACGACGCCCGCCTGCTCGACCTCTCGCCGTTCCACGAGTCGCTGCGCCGACTCGAGGCGTGGGGCGCGTCGAAAGCACGTCAAGCACGCATGGAGTCGCGCTTCTGCGACGCGCTCGGGGAGGCCGTGGTCGGCGCCGTCGAGCGCGTGCAGCCCGACATCGTGCTCGCGCTCGCGCAGGCTCCGCTCGCCGCCGAGGCGCTGTCGGAGATCGGGAAGCTCGGCGTCCCGCGCGCGCTCTGGTTCGTCGAGGACGTCCGCCGCTTCGGCTACTGGCGCGACGTCGCGCGCCACTACGATTGGATCTTCACGATCCAGGACGACGACTGCCTGGAGGAGGTCGCGCGCGCGACCGACGCCGCGGTCGCGTACCTGCCGTGCGCGTTCGATGCGACGGTGCATCGGCCGCTCGCGCTCGACGCGAGCGAGCGCGCGGCGTTCGGCAGCCCGGTGTCGTTCGTCGGCGCCGGCTATCGCAACCGCCGGCGCGCGCTCCGCACGTTTCTCGACTGCGGCCTCCGCATCTGGGGCAGCGACTGGGACGGAGCCGACGACCTCGCCGACGCCGTCCAGCGCGACGGCGAGCGCGTGTCGACGGACGACGCCGTCCGCGTCTTCAACGCATCCGCCGTCAACCTGAACCTCCACTCCTCGACCTGGCACGACGGCGTCGACCCGGCCGGCGACTTCGTGAACCCGCGGACGTTCGAGCTCGCGGGCTCCGGCGCCTTCCAGATCGTCGACCGCCGCCGCCTCCTGCCGACGCTCTTCGAGGCGGGCCGCGAGATCGCGGTCGCGGACAGCGTCGCCGAGATGAAGGCGATGGCGCTCGACTTCCTCGCCGATCCCGATGCCCGGCGCGCGATCGCGGACCGAGGCCGCGCGCGCGCCCTCGCCGAGCACCGCTACGCGCATCGCATGCGATCGCTGGTCGCGGCCATTGCGGCCTCGCACGGCGACCGCCTGCGCCGCCGCGCGCGGCGGCTCACGGTCGCCGACGTGCGAAGTCGCCGGCCCGGCGAGCTCGATGCCTGGCTCGCGCGGCTCGACCCCGACACGCCGTTCGCGCTCGACGACCTTTCGCGCGACATCTGCAAGCGCCCGGGCGCGCTCGCCGAGAGCGAGGCGATCGTCCTCTTCCTGCACCAGTTCGACGAGCTCTACCTCGCGGAGCAGCGCGCGTGAGCGTCGAGCGCATCCTCGTCCTGAACCTGACGCGATTCGGCGACCTCCTGCAGACGTCGCCGACGATCGCGGCGCTCGCGGAGCTCCATCCCGGAGCGCGCATCACCGTCGCGGCCGAGCGAAACTTCGCCGCCGTCTGCGAGGGCATCCCCGGCATCGACCGTCTGTACCGCGTCGACCTCGACCGGCTCGGCACGCTCGTGCTCGAGGGCGGCGAGCGGCTCCTCGACGCGCACCGCTTCGTCCGCGACGTCGTCGACGAGCTGCGCGCGATGCGCTTCGACGTGGCGCTCAACTTCTCGAGCTCGCGCATGAGCGCCGTGCTCATGGGGCTCCTCGGCATCCCGGACGTCCGCGGCTGGACCATGACCAGCGACGGCTTCCGCGCGATCCGCCATCCCTGGGCGCGCCTCTTCGCCGCGAACTGCCTCAACCGGCGGCTCGCTCCCTTCAACCTCGTCGACTCGTACCGCTCGATGGCCGACGCTCCGACCGGTCCCGACCGCCTGCTGTACGCCGTGCCCGACGCCGCTCGCACCTTCGCGAGCGAGCTCCTGGCGAGCGGCGGAGCGCGTGCCGGAGAGCGCCTCGTGGCACTCCAGCTGGGCGCGAGTCGCGACACGCGGCGCTGGCCGACCGCCTCCTTCGCCGCGCTCGCGCGCGTGCTCCAGGAGGCGGGTCTGCAGGTCGTGCTCGTCGGGGGATCGTCCGAGCGCGCGCTCGCCCTCGAGGTGGCGCGCGACCTCGCGCGCCCGCCGATCGACGCCTGCGGGCGGACCGACATCCCCGGCCTCGGCGCGGTGCTCGAGCGCGTCGACCTGCTGGTGACCGGCGACACGGGTCCCATGCACATGGCGGCCGCGGTCGGCACGCCGGTCGTCGCGCTCTTCTTCGGACCCGCCCTGCCCTTCGACACGGGCCCGTACGGGCGAGACCACGTGATGCTGCACGCCGCGGCGCCGTGCGCGCCCTGCGACCACAGCGTCACCTGCCTGAACCCGTTCTGCCGCGACTGGCTCACGCCCGAGCTCGTCGCGCGCGCCGCGCTCGCGCGCCTCGGCGGCGACTGGGACGACCTCGCCCGTGCCGCGCGCGCCGCCGCGCCGGTCCGGATCTATCGCGGGCGCTTCGACGCGAGCGGCTACCACCTGTGCGAGGACGTCGCCGGAGGCGCGCCGAGCGCGAGCGACGTGCTGCGCTGGGCGTATCGCGCGACCTGGCTCGCGTGCCTGCGCGGCGCCGCGCTGCCCGAGCCGTTTCCGGCGGGGATCGACACGGGGCCCTTCGCGGCCTTCGTCGAGCTCGCGTTGGTCGGTCTCGAGACGTGCTCTCGCATGCGCGGAGCGCTCGCGCGCGACGACGTGGCCGCGCTCGCCAGCCTCGGGGAGGAGCTCGAGGGCGTCGACCGTCGGATCGCGCGCGTCGGCACGGTCCACCCCGACGCGGCTCCGATCGCGCAGGTGTTTCAATTCGGCAAGGAGAACCTGGAGGACGACGCGGTCGCCGGCCTGCTCGCGCGGACGGAGGAGCTCTACCGCGACCTGGCCCGCACCGCGGCGACGCTGCGCGCGCTCCTCGGCGGCGCGGCGGAGGGAAAGGCGAGAGGCAATGCAGCTCTTCGTTGACGAGAGGCAGATCGGGCCGCTCACCGCGGACGTCGCGACGACGGTGGGCGAGGTGGTCGAGGCGCTCGGCATGCAGGTGGAGGCGGGCCGCATCGTGGTCGCGGTCGAGCTCGACGGGGACCAGTTCCACGCGGCGAGCGACGGACCGTGGCTCGCGCGGCGTGCGCCGACGGTCGGGACGCTGCGCCTGATCACGTCGAGCCCGGCGGAGCTCGCGCGCGATCTCCGGCACGACGTCCGCATCGCGCTCGAGCTCATCGCCGGCAAGCTCGACCTCGCCATCGAAGGTCTCGGGCGCGGCGAGCGCCACCGCGCCGGGCAGCTCCTCGCGCAGCTGCTCGAGGAGCTGCGGCTCGTCCTCGTGCTCGACCGCGAGGTGTCGCTGGTCGACGGGCGGCCGGCGGTCGCGGATGCGCCGCGGCTGGAGCGCGTCGGCGAGGAGCTCATCGCGGCGCAGCATCGCGCCGACGTCGGCGAGACCGTGCGGCTCCTCGAGTCGGGGCTCGCGCCGCTCGTCCGCTCCTGGCGCGATGCAGCGGGCTAGCTCGCCGTCAAGCCGCTGACTCGATCGCCGGCCAGAGGTCTGGCAACGAGCGCGCCGTCGCCGTGTGCGACGGGCGGAAACGCTCGCCGTCTCGGCGCGCCGTCGCGCGGCTTCCGCATGGCATCCCGGTTGCTTCGCCGGCAGAAATTGCCGCCCGGCGGCAGCCGCGATGACGAAGCGATCCTCGACACGATGGGCGCAAGCCCAGATTCTGGCGCTCGTGCTGGCGGCGCCCGCGGCACGAGCCGCCGAGTTCGCGACCCCGCCGCACTTCCTCGCGCTCGGCGAGCGCGAGCGGATCGTCCTCTTCGCGAAGGGCGCGCTCACCGAGAAGCCGACGGTCATGCGGCACGACGACGGCAGCTTCGTCGTCGAGGTCGCCGGCGCCGTGTTCGCGCCCGACCTCGCGGATCAGACGTTCGACGACGGCGGCGCCGGCGGGCTCGGCGACACGTCCGTGTACCTCTCGAGCGCCGATTGGAACGGCCGTCTCCGGATCGCGGACCGCCGCGGGATCGAGCGCGTCGACGCGTTCACGACCGGCGAGCCGCCGCGCCTCGTCGTCGAGGTGCGCGCGGTGCCGCCGCAGGGCGCGAAGCCGGCCAAGCGCGCGAGTGCCGTCGCGACGCCGGCCGCCAGCGGGACGCCGGCCGCGCCGCCGGTGGCGACCGCGACGCCCATCGCGCCGCCGGTGGCGACCGCGACGCCCGTCGCGCCGCCGGTTGCAACCGCCACGCCGGTTGCGCCGCCGGTCGTGACCGCCACGCCGGTTGCGACCGCGACCTCCGTCGCGCCCCCGGTTGCGACGGCGGCGCCGGCCACGTCGGCGGCGCCGGCCCCGACGGCCACCGCGACCGTCGCGCCCGCCCCGACGCCGACGCCGACCGTGACGGCGATCTCCGGGGCGCTCGCGCCGGCCGCCGACGCGAGCGCGACCGCGCATCGCGGCGAGCGCGTTCGCCCCGCGCCGTGCCGCTGGCGTCGCGTCGCCGGCGTCGGCTTCTGCGCGCCCGATCCCGCGTCGCCCGCGTACGCGGGTGATCCGGACACCGCGCGTCTGGCCGCGGCGATCGACGCAGCCTCGTCGGCGCCGGCCAAGAAGGGCGGGCGGTCCTCGAAGCGGGTGCCCGCGCTCGCGGCGCCGCGGCCGGCGAAATCGAAGGCCGGCCCGGGGGGCGCCGCGGCGAGCGCAGAGAAGCCCGACCGCGCGTCGGCGGCGAACGCCTATCTCGCGGCCGACGCGCTCTTCCTCGAGCAGGCACCCGGCGGATGGCTCCTCGCGAGCGCGATGGCGTACGCCGAGGCGCTCCGCTTCCATCCCGAATTTCCCGACGCGGATCGCGCGCGCGCGAACCTCGCGCAGATCTATGCCGCGATCGGGTTCGCGCCCGAGGTCCGCGCGATCGCGACCCGGACGGACGTGCCGGTGCCCGCGATCGCGCTCGTCACTCTGGCGGACCTGCTCGCCTCGGCCGGCGACGGCGCGCGCGCGCGCGCGGTCCTCGAGCGAGTCACGCCCGAATCCGGCGTGGAGCGCTGCCTCGCGCTGCTCGTCGAGGCCCGGCTCGCGCTCGACGGCGGACTGCCCGAGGCGGCGCGCGCGCATCTCGACCGCTTCGCGAGCGACTGTCCCGCGATCGCGAGCGATGCCCTCGCCGCGTGGCGATCGGCTCAGGTGCTCGCCGCCGAGGGCGATCTCGGCGGCGCGATCGCGGCCGCGACCGGGCTCGAGCTGTCGCTGCCCCCGCACGAACGGGGACGCGTGGTCGCGGAGGTCGCGCGCTGGTCGGAAGCCGTCGGCGACGACGCGATCGCGCGCCGGAACTACCAGCGGCTCGCGACGCGTCTCTTCGGACACGCGCTCTGGCGCCACGCCGTGCGCGAGTTCGCGCGCCTCGACATCGAGGACGGAAACCTCGACGGCGCGCTGGCGCGTCTGAGCGCGCTGTCGCCGGAGGAGTCGACGGCGCTCGCGGCCGAGCTGAAGCTCGCGACCGCGCCGCGGCTGGTGCGGAGCGGGCGCGACGCCGAGGCGATCGCGCTGCTCTACGAGCCCGGCGTTTCGCTCGAGCGGCTCGCGCCGTCGGACGGCGTGCTCGTCGCCGGGAGCCTCCGGCGCGCCGGCCTGCTCGAGGAGGCGGCGCGCGTCCTGGACCGCGTCGCGGCCGCGTCGCCCGAGCTGCCGCAGGAGTTCTACGCGGAGCGCGCCGAGCAGGCGCTGGCGCGCGGCGACGTCGACGGCGCGCTCGCGGCGTCCGACGCGTGGCAGCGGGTCGCGGGCGACGGCGTCGCCGCCGCCCTTGCGCCCCGGGTGCGGGCGCTCGCCGCGGCCGGCGATCTTCCGGCGGCAACTGCGGCGATCGCGGCGGTGCGGACGTCGGATCCGGCGCTCGCGCGCGATCTGGCGATCGAGGTCGCGGGAGTCGCCCGCGCCTCCGATCCGGCACTCGCCGCAACGCTTCTCGCGAGCGCGCTCGAGCCGGGTGCGCCGCCGCTCGCCGACGACCGGGCCGCTGCCGTGCTGAGCCAGCTCGCGGGCGTCGCCGAGGCGAGCGGCGATCGCGGCCGCGCCGTCGCCGCGCTGCAGGCGATCGCGCGCGACCACGCCGGCAGCGCCTACGCGGCAGATGCGGCCTATCGCCTCGCCCGCCTCGACCCGGCGCGCATCGGGACGGCGGCGACGGCGCGGGCACCGGAGCGCGATCGGCTCGCGCGCCGCATGGCCGAGGCGACGAAGCTCTATGGCGAGGTCGCGGCGCGCTACGGCGCGAACGCGGCGACGGGGGATGGGCGATGAACGCGCAGACGATCCGCGAAACCGAGATCGCCGAGCTTCAGACGGCGTTCCAGGTCTTCACGAGCGCGACCGCGACGCTGGAGCGCGAATACCGCGCGCTGCAGGAGCACGCGCGCGAGCTGCGCGACCAGCTCGAGGAGAAGCAGCGCGCGCTCATGGCGAGCCTCGAGCGCCAGCGCGAGCTCGAGGTGCAGGCGCTCCGGCACGGCCGGCTCGCCGCGATGGGCGAGATGGCGGCGACGCTCGCCCACGAGGTGCGAAACCCGCTCGGCGCGATGGAGCTCTTCACCCGCATGCTGCTGGACGAGGTGCGACACCTCCCCGAGGCGACGCGCCTCGGCGAGCAGGTCGCGCGCTGCATCGGCGACGTGAACCACCTGGTCACGAACCTCCTCGAGTACGCCCGCATGCCGGCGCCCGACCTGACGGTGGCGAGCGTGCCGAGCGTGATCGACGAGGCGCTCGCGCTCGCGCGGCCGTCGATCGCGGACGGAATCCGCGTCGAGCGGCGGATTCCGAGCTCGGGCTCGTGGATCCTCGACCGAGCGCTCGTCACGCAGGCGCTCGTCAACCTGCTGCGGAACGCCTGCGAGGCGATGGGCGAGGTCGGAACGCTCGCGGTCGAGGTCGAGCGCGACGCGCGCGAGCTCGTGATCAGCGTCGCGGACAGCGGCCCGGGCATCCCGCCGGAGCAGGCCGACAGCATCTTCGACCCGTTCTTCACGACCAAGGTGCGCGGCACGGGGCTCGGCCTCGCCGTCGCGCGCGCGGCGGTCGCCGCCCATGGCGGCGCGCTCGCGCTCGCGCCCTCGCCATCGGGTGCGCGGTTCGTCCTGAGGCTTCCGGCGGCGACGGTGATGCCGCGCGCCGCCGGCCCCGACGTGGAGGAAGCATGGCACGGATCCTGATCGTCGACGACGACGCGAGCATGCGGCTCGCGCTCGCCGAGGTCCTGCGGAAGGGCGGGTTCGAGGCGACGACCGCGGACGGCGCGGACGGCGCTTTGCGCGAGCTCTCCGACGCCCCGCACGCGCTCCTCGTCTCCGACATGCGCATGCCGGGGACGAGCGGCCGCGAGCTCCTGCGCGAGGTGCGGAGCCGCCATCCGGGCCTTCCGGTCGTCATGATGACCGCGTACGGGACCGTCGAGGATGCCGTCGCCGCGATGAAAGCGGGCGCGCGCGAGTTCCTGACGAAGCCGTTCTCGCCGCGCGACCTGCTGCACGTCGTCGAGGACATCCTGCGCGATCCCGCGCCGCCGTCCCCGCTCGACGCCGACGCGCGCGACGCTCACGGCGACGACGCGGCGACCGCGGGCGCGCCGCCGGCCGCGATCGATCGCCGCATCGTCAGCCGATCGCCGGCGATGGCGCGCGTGCTCGAGATCGCGGACGCGGTCGCGGCGAGCCGGGCTCCCGTGCTCGTCCAGGGCGAGAGCGGCACCGGCAAGGAGCTGCTCGCGCGCTACCTCCACGAGCGCGGGCCGTGGCGCGCGCAGCCCTTCGTCGCGGTCAACTGCGCGGCGCTGCCGCGCGAGCTGCTCGAGAGCGAGCTCTTCGGGCACGAGCGGGGCGCATTCACGGGCGCCGTCGCGCGGAAGCTCGGCAAGTTCGAGCTGGCCCAGCACGGCACGATCCTCCTCGACGAGATCAGCGAGATGGAGCCGGCGCTGCAGGCGAAGCTCCTCCGGGTCCTGCAGGAGCGCGAGATCGACCGCGTCGGCGGCAGCCGGCCGATTCCGATGGCGGCGCGCGTCGTCGCGACCACGAATCGCGACCTGCGCGCGATGGTCGCGACCGGCGCCTTCCGGCGCGACCTCTACTACCGGCTCCACGTCGTGCCGATCGCGCTGCCGGCGCTCCGCGAGCGGCCCGAGGACATCGAGCTGCTGGTCTCGCACTTCGCCGCGCGCTTCGCCGGAGCCCGGAAGCCGTCGTTCGAAGCGTCCGCCCTCGCGCGCCTGCGGGAGCACGCCTGGCCGGGCAACATCCGCGAGCTCGAGCACGTCGTGGAGCGCGCCGTGCTGCTCGCGCGCGGCAACGCGATCGACGGCGACGAGCTGCAGATCGACGACGAGCCGGAGCGGCCCGCGCCGGCGGCGGCGGTGTCGGGGCTCGCCGGCCGCACGGTCCACGAGGTGGAGCGCGAGCTCATCTTCGCGACCCTCAAGCGGACGAACAACAATCGCAGCCACGCGGCGCGCATGCTCGGCATCAGCGTGCGGACCCTCCGCAACAAGCTCGCCGAGTATCGCGGCGCGGGCCTCCTCGAGGCGGGGGCCTAGCAGCGTGATTCGAGACGAACGTCCAGAGGGCACCGTCCGCTCCATGATGGCACGTTCCACCGCGCGGCGAGCGAAGCGAGCCCGCCGGCTTCGCCGAAACGGGGCGAGGGGCGCGAGCCCCTCGTCGAGTTGGCCCGTCGTGGTCTCTGGCATGGGCAATTTCTGCTGTCAGAGGAATGACGCGACCGCCGGGTCGCGGCGCCGGTCGCTCCGAAGAACCCTGCGGCCGTGCGGCTCGGCACGCGTGCTGCGCGCGCAAACCGCCGCATGTGCCGTGGAACGCCGATTGCTGACTTCGGCTCCGTCCGAACCGAGGACGGGCGCGAGGGGACCGCGCGAAGGGCTCGGGTGCGGCCGCGTCGCGAGAGGGGGCAAATCGGGGATGGACATCTTCGGACCGGTGCTTCGCGGGCTTCGTGAGGCGCTGAGCCTTCACGAAGCCCGCCACCGGGTCATCGCCGAGAACCTCGCCAACGTCGAGACCCCCGGCTACCGCGCCCGCGACATCGACTTCGCCGACGCGCTCCGGCGCGCGTTCGACGAGGGCGAGGCGGGCGACGAGGTGCGCATCCCCGAGCCGACGGAGGACCACAACGCGCGCGTCAAGGCGGACGGCAACTCCGTCGACGTCGACCTCGAGACCGCACGCCTCGCCGACAACGCGTTCCGGATCGTCGCGCTGTCGCGGATCGTCGCCCGCAAGTACGCCGGCATCAAGCAAATGCTCACGGAGATGCGCTGATGAACGCGAACGCCTTCGCGGTGAGCGCGAGCGGGCTCGCCGCGCACCGCCTTCGGATGGACGTCATCGCGGCCAACCTCGCGAACGCCCACAGCAGCGCGACGCCCGAGGGCGGGCCGTATCGCCGGCGCGACGTCGTCCTGCGCGCCGAGCCGAGCTCGGACGCGTTCGACGAGATGCTGAGCGACGCTGCGTCGCCCGGGATGGCGGTGCGCGTCGACCGCGTCGTATCCGACTCGCGTCCCCCGCGCATGACCTACGACCCGGGGCACCCGCACGCGAACGGGGACGGCTACGTCGCCATGCCGAACGTCGACGTCGTGACGGAGATGGTCGACCTCATGTCCGCGACGCGCGCGTACGAGGCGAACGTCGCCGCCATCAACGCGACCAAGCGGGTGCTCGAGACCGCGCTCGAGATCGGACAGGCGTAGCGCGATGAAGATCCAGGATCTCGCGATCGCGCCGCCGCAGGAGGTCGCGACCGGCGCGACGGCGCGCCCCGACGGCGCGTCCAAGTCGGCCGGCTTCGGGAGCGTCCTCAAGCAGTCGCTCGACGAGGTGAACCGCCTGCAGCAGAAGGCGGACGCCGCCATCACCGCGCTCGCCTCCGGGGAGAAGGCGAGCCTCCACGACACGATGATCGCGATGGAGCAGGCCTCGGTCTCGTTCCGCCTGATGATGCAGGTCCGGAACAAGATCGTCGAGGCCTATCAGGAGGTCATGAGAATCCAGGTTTGACGTGACGGCCGTCGGGCTCGGACGGCATCGACTCGCAAACGACGACGCAGACGGCGGCTGAACCACCCGGCCGTTTCCGTCACGGGGCTGCGGCCAGGGTGGAACGAGATCGAGGCTTTGCACGATGGAACGAGCCCGGGCGTTCGCGCTCCAGGTGCGACAATTCCTGCTCGCGCTGCCGCCGGCGCGGCGCATCACCTTCATCGCCGGCTCGCTCGCGATCGTGGTCGCGAGCCTGGCGCTGGTCGTCTGGGTTCAGTCGCCGCGCTACGCCGTCCTGATCGCGAACCTCGACGCGAGCGACGCCGGGTCGGTCGTCGAGTTCTTGAAGGCCGAGCGCATCCCCTACCGCGTCGGCGAGAACGGCTCGGCAATCGAGGTGCCCTCCGATCGCGTGCCCGAGACCCGCATGCTCCTCGCCGGCCGCGGCGTTCCGCAGGGCGGCGGTGTCGGCTTCGAGCTGTTCGATCGCCAGACCCTCGGCATGACGGACTTCGTCCAGCGCCTGGGCTATCAGCGCGCCCTCCAAGGCGAGCTCGCGCGCTCGATCGCGAGCCTCTCGGCCGTGGAAGCGGCGCGCGTGCACCTGGCGCTGCCGGAGCGGTCGCTCTTCGTCGCCGAGGAGCGCCGGCCGTCCGCGTCGGTCGTGCTGCGCGTGCGACCCGGCCGGAAGCTCGGAGCCGACCAGGTGAACGGAATCGTGAACCTCGTCGCGTCGAGCGTCGAAGGGCTCCGCCCGGCCGACGTGACCGTCGTCGACGGCGCCGGCGAGGTGCTGAGCAGGCGCCAGCCCGACGCCGAGCACAAGAGCCCGGCGGAGACTCTGCGCGCCTACCAGCGCGACATCGAGCACGCCTACGTCGAGCAGATCGAGAGCATGCTCGAGCGCGCGCTCGGCCCCGGGCAGGCGGTCGCACGCGTGACCGCGACGCTCGACCTCGCGGAGGTCGAGAAGACCGAGGAGATCGTCGATCCCGACCGCGTCGCCGTCAAGACCGAGCGCCGGAACGCCGAGACGAACCGCACGGCCGCCGCGGGCGGCGTCCCGGGCGTGAACGGAACGCTCACGAACGACCCCGCCGCCAGCGGCGGCGCCGGCGACGGCAACCACACCGAGCATCAGGACAACGTGCTCAGCTACGAGGTGAGCCGCATCACGAGCCGGCGGGTCGAGCCGCGCGGCGCCCTCCGGAAGCTGTCGGTCGCGGTCCTGATCGACGGCGTCCCGCAGGGCGAGGGAGCTCAGCGGACGATCGTCCCGCGCCCGGCCGACGAGATCGAGCGCTACAAGGAGCTCGTCAAGCGCGTCGTCGGCTTCAACGAGGAGCGCGGCGACGACATCGAGGTCGTGAGCGCGCCGTTCAACGCGGGCGGCGGCGAGCCGCTGCCGGCACCCGGCGTCCTGGATCGGCTCGCGGGCTGGTCGGACGGGATCTGGCGCGCGGCCGGCATGGTGCTCGTCCTGGTGTTCGGCCTCGCCGTCGTGCGGCCGTTCCTGCTCGCGATGGTGAATCGCGCCCCGGTCGCAAGACCGGAGGCGCCGGTCCACGCGGCCGTCCTGCCCGGGACGGACGTGACGGGGAACGTGCTCGAGATGGCGCGCCGCAATCCGGAGCAGACGGCGCTCGTCATCCAGCGCTGGGTCAGGGGAGGTGACGCTTGATCACGGCGACCGGCGCCGGCAAGGCCGCGGTGCTGCTCGTCTCGCTCGGGCCCGAGGTCGCGGGCGAGGTGATGCGCCACCTGGACGAGGGCGATCGCCTGAAGGTCGTGCAGGCGCTGTCGCGCGTCCGGACCGTGGATCCCGAGCAGGTGGAGAAGGTCGGGAAGGAGCTCGCCGAGTCGCTCGACGCGGCGAAGGGGCTCCGGATCGACGGCCGGCACTTCGCGCGCACCGTCGTCGAGCACGCGCTCGGCGACGAGGGCCGGAAGGGCGGCGAGCTGCTCGCCGCGCTCGAGCGCGAGGCCGACGGCGACGGCGACCTCGGGCGCGTGCTCGAGTCGATCGCCGGCGCGGGTCTGTCGACCTTGCTCGCGCGCGAGCATCCGCAGGTGGCCGCGGTCATCCTCGCGCACCTCGACGCGGGGCGCGCGGCGGAAGCGCTCGTCGGGCTCACCGACGAGCAGCAGGCGGACCTGCTCGATCGCGTCGCGCGCCTCGATCGCATCCCGAGCGAGCTCCAGAGCGAGCTCGGCCTCGTCCTGAAGGGCGAGATCCAGGACGCGGTCCGGCCGGAGGGCGCGGCCGTCGGCGGCCCGCGCACGGTCGCGGAGATCCTGAACTGCGTCGACAAGCCGGTCGAGGAGCGCCTCCTCGGCCGCTTCGACGAGTCCGACGGCGACCTCGGGCAGACGATCCGGACGCTGATGTTCACCTTCGAGGACTGCATCAAGCTCGAGCAGCGCAGCCTGCAGACCCTTCTGAAGGAGGTCTCGCGCGAGGACCTTCTGCTCGCGCTCAAGACCGCGACCCCGGCGCTCCTCGAGAAGATCCTCGCGAACGTCTCGAGCCGCGCCGCGGAGATCCTGCGCGAGGACCTCGCCGCGATGGGCGCCGTCCGCGTGTCCGACGTCGAGGCGGCGCAGGCGCGCATCATCGCCGTGCTGCGGGAGCTGGAGGCGGACGGCAAGGTCGTGATCGCATCGAAGGGCAAGGGCGATGTCCTCGTTTGAGACGACTTCGCGCTTCCAGCCGCTGTGTGCGGCGCTCCCGCCCGGCGACGACGGTTTCGGTCCGCTCGCCGTGGAGCGGCGCGCCGCGGACGGCGACCCGCCGCGCCCCGGCATCTTCCCGGACCTGGCGGCGCGCCGGAGCGCGGCGCCGCCGAGCGGAGCGGCCGAGCCGCCGGCGGATCCGGCGGTGGTGGCGCGCGCGGCGGAGCTCGTCGAAGCATACGAGCGCGGCGTCGCGGACGGCCGCGCCGGGGCCGAGGCCGGCCTGCGCGATCGCGTCGCGGCGGTCGCCGATGCGATCGCCGAGATCGAGCGCTTCCGCGCGGCGCTTCGCGACCGGGTGCAGGGAGAGATCCTCGATCTGGCGCTCCACGTCGCGCGCCGCATCCTCGAGCGCGAGGTCGAGGTCGACCGCGATCAGTGGCTCGAGCTGATCCGCGCGGGCGTGCACAAGTCGCTCGACCGCGAGCGCATCCGCGTGCGCGCGGGCTCCGAGCTCCACGCGTTCCTCGCGTCGCGCTCGGCCGAGCTGCGCGCGCGCCTCGAGGAGGTGAAGGAGCTCGAGATCGTGGAGGACCCGTCGTTCGCGCCCGACGCCTGCGTCGTCGAGACGTCGATGGGCGACGTCGAGCTCGCGATCGACTCGCAGATCGCGACGCTCAAGAGCGAGCTCGAGGAGCCCGCGTGACCGGGATCGACTTCGCGTCCTGGCACCGGACGCTCGAGCACGCCGACCCGGTCCGCCGGAGCGGGCGCGTGACCGACGTGATCGGCCTCGTGATCGAGGGCAACGGCCCGGGCATCCCGATCGGCGGCGTGTGCGCGATCGAGCGCCGGAACGGCCGCGAATCGGTCGTCGCCGAGGTCGTCGGCTTCCGGAAGGACCGGGTGCTCCTCATGCCGCTCGGCGACGTCTCGGGGATCGAGCCCGGCAACCGGATCGTCGTACGGCGTCTCCGGCCGGTCGTGCGGACGGGGCGCGGCCTCCTCGGGCGCGTGCTCGACGGGCTCGGGCAGCCGATCGACGGCGCCGGGCCGCTCGAGGTCGAGCGTCAAGTCGCGCTGCAGGGCCGCGCCATCAACCCGCTCGAGCGCGAGCCGATCCGCGCGCCGCTCGAGCTCGGCATCCGCGCGATCGACGCGCTCCTCACCTGCGGGCGCGGCCAGCGCGTCGGCATCTTCGCGGGATCCGGTGTCGGCAAGAGCTCGCTCCTCGGCATGATCGCGCGCTCGACGCGCGCGCAGGCCAACGTCGTCGCCCTGATCGGCGAGCGCGGGCGCGAGGTGCGCGAGTTTCTCGAGCGCGACCTGGGAGAGGAGGGGCGAGCGCGCTCCGTCGTCGTGGCGGTGACGTCGGACGAGCCGCCGCTCGTCCGGGTGCGCGGCGCGCTCCTCGCGATGGCGATCGCGGAGTCGTTCCGCGACGAAGGCCTCGACGTGCTCGTCATGATGGACTCGCTCACGCGCCTCGCGATGGCGCAGCGCGAGGTCGGGCTGTCGATCGGCGAGCCGCCGTCGGCGCGCGGCTACACGCCGTCGGTGTTCGCGCTTCTGCCGCGGGTGCTCGAGCGCGCGGGCGCGACCCGTGCCGGCAGCATCACCGGCCTCTATACCGTGCTGGTCGAGGGCGACGACCTGAACGAGCCGGTCGCCGACACGGCGCGCGGTCTCCTCGACGGTCACGTCGTGCTGTCGCGCGCGCTCGCCGAGGAAGGGCACTTCCCGGCGATCGACGTGCTGAAGAGCGTCTCGCGCCTCATGCCCGACGTCGCGCCGGCGGAGCAGGTGGCGGACGCGGCGCGCGTCCGCGGCTGGCTCGCCGCGTACCGCGACGCGGAGGACCTGATCCACATCGGCGCCTACGCCGCGGGCTCGAGCCCGCGCATCGACCAGGCGATCGCGCGCCGCGCGGCGATCCAGTCGTTCCTGCGGCAAGGGCTCGCCGAGCGCGCGACGATGGCGGAGGGCACGGCGCGGCTCGCCGCGCTCGCACGGGAGGGATGAGATGGCGGTCGCGTTCCGGCTCGGTCGGGTGCTGCGGCTCCGCGAGACGCTCCGGCGAACGCGCCAGGACGACGTCGCGCGGCTCGTCGTGCGACGCGCCGGCGTCGAGGGCGAGCGGCGCCGCGTCGTGAGCGAGCGCGCGCGCGTGCTCGAGGGCGAGGCCGAGGCGGCGGCGCACATGGTGCTCGACCCGGCGTTCTTGAGCCTGTCGCGTCAGTTCGAGGCCGCGCTCGCGGCGACGGAGAGCCACCTCGCGGAGGCCGCGGCCGAGCTCGATCGCCTGGTCGCGCGCGGGCGCGAGGAGCTGATCGGCGAGCGCCGCGAGGAGCGAAAGCTCTTGACGTTGGCGGAGCGGCATCGCGCGCGCCTCGAGCTCGAGGAGCGCTGGCGGGCGGATCGCGAGCTCGACGAGCTGGCGCTCGCGCGCCATCGCCGGGAGAGCGCGCAGGAGGGGAAACGTGGCCCGGACGGATCGATCTGAAGAGACGGGGCGCGACGCGCGCCGCGAGCGCCGGAGAAGCGCCGCGGTCGGCGCCGGGTTTCGCTGGGCGGTCGCGATCGCGATCGCGGCCGAGGGCGCGGTCGTCGCCTGGGGCGTCCGGAACGCGCGTGCCGCGAACGAGCGGGCGACCACGGCCCAGCCCGCGCCGCACGCGGCGGGCGCGCCGAAAACCGCCGGCGCGGCGCCCGTGGGCGGTGCGAGCGGCAACGGACCGGTCGCGACCACCGCGGTGGCGAGCGTCGCGGTGGATGCGCGCGAGCGACCGGCCGCGAGCGACGTCCGATCGCTCCTGAGCTCGATCACGCGGCGCCAGGCCGAGCTCGCGGAGCGCGAGAAGGAGCTCGTCGCGCGCGAGGAGCGCCTGCAGGGCTACGAGCGCGACGTCACGCAGAAGCTCCAGCAGCTCGAGGACATCGAGAAGCGGCTCAAGGCGGGCGCCGCCGCGGGCCCCAACGACAAGGTCGCCGTGTCGCTCGCCAAGGTGTACGCCGCGATGCGGCCCGCCGAGGCGGCGCCGATCCTGGAGCAGATGGACGACGCGACCGTTCTCCGCATCCTGGGCGAGATGAAGGAGAAGCAGATCGGCCAGATCCTGCCGCTGATGGGGCGCGATCGGGCGATCGTCCTCACGCGCTCGCTCGTGAGCCGCCACTAGGAGCGGACCGGCAGGATCTGCCGCGCGTGCGGCGATCCTGCCGCGGCTGCGCTCCGGCGCGGGGCGCGCGCGCACGCCGGCCGCGCTCCCGCGGTCGCGCTCTCGTGGCACCGGCGTTGCTCCTCCAGGCCGACGCCGATGCGAGTGGAAGCCGAGCCGGTCGGCCTGCGCGCGCGCGCCAGCGCGGCGCCGCAGGTCGACGATGTGGCGGCCGCGGGAGACCGCGGCCCGTCGTTCGAGCGCGTTCTCGCGGGCGCGGGCATCGCGCGTCCGCCGGAGCGGGAGCGGTTCGCCGCTTCCGCGCGCGCGCCGCGCGCGGCGCGCGGAATCCGGGCCGACGCCCGCGCAGCGGGCGATCGCGCGCGCGCGAGCCGCGACGTCGCCACCCGGCCGGAGGGTGGCGCGATGCGGCGCGGGCGCGACGCCGCCGGTACGGTCGAACGGCGCGCGGACGCGCCAGCCGGCCGAGGTCGCGGTGCGCTTCCGCGGCGCGCGCGAGCGGATGGTTCGCCCGAGGCCCCGAGCGCGGCCGCGCCGCGCTCCGAAACCGCGCCCGCGGACGCTGGAAGGGAGAGCGGGCAGCGCGCGGATCGCGACGCCGCCGGCGCTCCGCAGCCGTCGCAAGCGGCCGAGCGCGCGGAGACGCGCGCGTCGGAGGAGCCGATTGCCGCCCATGTGGCCGGCGGTCCCGAAGCCGGCGAGGCAACGGCTGCCGGTGCGACCGCCGTGGACGGGATCTCGCAGGGATCGCCGCCGGCGCATGAAGGCGTGCGAGCGACGATCGCTCGCCTGGCCGCGACGTCCGGAGAGGCGCCGATCGCGGATGCGGTCGTCACGAGCGCGTCCATTTCACCGTCGATCGCCGCCCCGGTCGAGCCTGCGCGCCCAGCGCCGGCGAGCGCTGCGCCGGGCATGCAGGCCGACGATACAGCGGGTACGCGGCAGGAGAGCGCGGACGCGACGCTGGCGCCGCGCGTGCGAGCGCCGGAGGGCATGCCGCCACCGGCGCGGACGGCGAACGGCACGCCGGCCGCAGGGGCTCGCGGAAGATCGGATGTGGTCGGCGCGGCGACGTCGTCGCCGGCGCCGGCAGCAGCGCGGCAGGCCGCCGGAGCCACGGACGTCCCGGCGGCTGTGCCGGACGCGGGCGCGCGCGCGGGCGGCGAGGGGACGCCGGTCGCGCGCGCCGCGGACCCGTCGTCGATTGCCGACGACGCTGCGACGCCCGACGCTGCGAGCACGCACGGCGCTTCCGCGCGGCAGCTCGTGCCGCACGTCGTCGCGGAAGCGGACGCGGCCGTCGATCCGACCGTCGGCCCGGACCCGAACGCCGCCGGCCGCGCGAGCGCTGATCCGGCGAGCGCCGCCGCAGGCGATGCCACGCGCGCGCTCGCGACTGCTCTCGCGCGCGCCGATCGCGGCACCGAAGCGGCTTCCGGAAGCACGACGGCGCCGCGACCGGGCGGACCGGCCGGCGCCGGGGGCGCCGCGCCGGCGGCGAACGCGGCCGCGCCGCCCGCGGCGAGCGCCGTGGCGACGGCGAGCGCGCCGGACGCGCGCCCGCTCGCGCCTCCCCTCGAGCCGCGCGTCCTCCCGCCCTGGGTCGAGCGCGTGCTCGACGCCGTCAAGCTCGGCCAGCGCCGCGACGGCGCGGAGATGCGCGTCAGCCTCGAGCCGCAGGGCCTCGGCGCGATCGAGATTCACCTCCGCGTTCAGGGCGACGGCGTGCGCGCCGTGCTGCTCGCGGAGCACGAGGGCACGCGAGCGCTTCTCGCGCACCAGCAGCGTGCGCTGAGCGACGCGCTCGAGCGGAGCGACCTCCGGCTCGCGAGCTTCTCGGTCGACGTCGGAACCGGCGACGACTCCGAGCCGGCGGCGCCGGAGGAGGACGACGATCTCATCGTCGCGCCGGCCGTTCGCCGGCGCGCGCTCGCCGGCGAACCCGCAGCCGCACCGTCGGCCGGCGCCGATCCGCATCCCGGCGGACGGCTCAGCGTGAGGGTTTGACGCGATGATCCCACCGGTGCTCGCCGCGACCGCGGCCTCGACCGCAATCGGAGCGCTCTCGTCGATCGCCCAGTCCGTCACGGGCAAGAAGAACGACCAGCTCGACCGGAACGACTTCCTGACGCTGCTCGTCGCGCAGCTCCAGGCGCAGGACCCGCTGAACCCGATGGACAGCGCGAACTTCACGGCCCAGCTCGCGCAGTTCTCGAGCCTCGAGAAGCTGGTGTCGATCGACGACCGCCTCGGGCAGCTCACCGAAGGCAAGGCGACGACCGACCCGGTCGCGTTCCTCGGCCGCGACGTCGCGATGGCCGGCGGCGCGCTGTCGGTGACGGGCGGAAAGGCCGACCGCGTCGGCTACGCGCTCGATCGAGCGGGAACCGTGACGCTCGAGATCCTCGACGGGTCGGGCCAGTCGGTCGGCAGCATCGATCTCGGCGAGCAGGCGGCGGGAGAGCACACCGTCGACCTCGCCTCGCTGGCGAATGCGCCGCAGCTCGCGGACGGACAGTACACCGTGCACGTGAGCGTCCGCTCGGGAGCGGGCGACGCGCACGACGTCGAGGCCGACGTGTTCGGGCGCGTGACCGGGGTCGACCTGAGCTCGGATCCGCCGGTCTTGCTGGTCGGTACGCGCCGGGTCGCCCTCACCGACATCCGACAGGTGCTGGCACCCGAAACGGCATGAGCGGTCGCCCGGGCGACCGGAGAGGAAGGGAAACGATGGCGATTCTGGGATCGCTCTCCATCGCGCGCAGCGGCCTCGTCGCGACCGGCGAGGCGCTCGGCGTGACGAGCAACAACATCGCGAACGTGAACACGACCGCGTTCAAGGGCGGCCGGTCGGAGTTCGCGGACCTGGTCGCGGCGCACGGCTCTCGCGGCTCGGAGGGCATCGGCACGCGCCTCGCGGACGTCAGCACGTCGTTCGCGCAGGGCGGCATCGAAAGCACCGGGCGCGCGACCGATCTCGCGATCCAGGGCGACGGCTTCTTCGTCGTGCGGAACGGCGAGGATTTCCTCTACACGCGCGCCGGCAACTTCCACCTCGACGCCTCGCAGACGCTCGTCACGGGGCGCGGCGACGCCGTGCAGGGCTTCGAGCTCGACGCGAGCGGCCAGCCGATCGGCGCGCCGGTCGACATCGACTTCGGCGGCGCGACGAGCCAGCCGCAGCCGACCGCCAACGTTCAGCTCGCGAGCAACCTCGACGCGTCCGCCCCGCTGATCGACGGCGGCTTCGACGGCACGACCTTCGACACGGCGTACGCGACATCGAACTTCTCGGTGCCGGCGCGCGTGTACGACTCGCTCGGCGTCGGCCACACGGTGACCTTCTTCTTCACGCGCACCGACGCGAACGCCTGGGACGTGAACGTCGCGGTCGACGCGGGCGAGGCCGGCGGCACGGCCGGCGAGATCCAGAGCATCGGCACGGCTTCGCTGACGTTCAACCCCGACGGCTCGCTCGCCGGCCCCGACCCGACGGACCTCACGGTGACCTTCAACGGGGCGGACGAGCAGACGATCACCGTCGACTTCGGAACGCCCAATACCGACGCGACCCCCGGTGCCGGGCTCGACGGCCTGACGCAGTTCGGGAGCCCGTCGAACGCGTCCGCGACGGCGGACGGCTTCGCCGCCGGCCAGCTCGCGACGATCGCGGTCGACGGCGACGGGGTCGTGACGGGCGTGTTCGACAACGGCCAGACGCGGCAGCTCTATCGCGTCGCGCTGGCCGACTTCCCGTCCACGCAGGGCCTCGTGCAGCTCGGCGACGGGCTCTTCCAGGCGACCAGCGAGTCCGGCAGCGCGGCCATCTCGACCGCCGGCGCGGGCGGCCCGGGACGCATCGTCGGCGAGTCGATCGAGCGCTCGAACGTCGACCTGGCGCAGGAGTTCGTGGACCTGATCTCGCTCCAGCGGAGCTTCCAGGCGAACGCGCGCGTCATCACGACCGGAGACGCCGTCCTGAACGAGCTGATCAACATCGTCCGGTAACGCCCTCGCGGCGCCGGCCGTGGCGGCGGCAACGGACGGAATTCTGACCGCACCGGGTCGGACGCCATGAAAGCGGACGCGGCCCACCGCCGGCGCTCCGCCAAACGAGCCATCCGCAGAGCAGTTCTTGCTCTTGTCGGCAGCTTTCGCCGAGGCACGGCGATTGCGATGCGATTCTTTCGGCCGCGTCGCGTCCGTGTCCGGCCGGGCTCGAAGGGGGGTGAATGGCGACCACCGCCGAGGCGGGGAAAGCGGTCGAAGGGAACAACGCCGAAGGCAAGAAGAAGAGCTCGTTGACGCTCGTCGCCGTGCTGCTGCTGGTGCTGGTGGCCGGCGGCGCCGGCGCCGCGTGGTTCTTCGGTGTCTTGCCGATCCCGCGCGCGGGCGCGGGCGCCGGCGAGGCGGGTGCCGAGGCGCACGGCGAGGGCGCCGACCAGCACGGCCAGCCGGGAGCGATCCGCCCGCTCGATCCGTTTCTCGCGAACCTCGCCGACGAGGGCGGGGGTCGCTACCTGAAGACCACCATCCAGGTCGAGTTCGTCGCGGCCGAGGCGCCGCAGGCGTTCGACCTCCGGATGCCGCAGATCCGCGACGCGGTCCTGACGCTCCTCACGAGCCGCACCTTCGCCGACATCCGCACGCCCGCCGGCAAGGAGAGCCTGCGCGACGACGTCATCGACCGCCTGAACCAGGTCCTCCAGTCGTCCGCGGTGAAGGCCGTCTACTTCACCGAGTTCGTCGTCCAGTAGCGGAGTCATGCGGTGAGCGATCGCCTCTCGCGCGACGAGGTCGACGCCCTCCTCAAGGGAATGGAGGAGGGCGAGGTCGCCGTCGCGGCCCCCGCCGCTCCGTCGGGCCGGGTCGTGCCGTACGAGCTCGTGCGCGAGCGCCGCCTGGCGGACGCCGACGCCGCGACGCTCGGCCTCGTGCACGATCGCCTCGCGAAGGAGCTCGCGAAGCGCCTGGAGACGATCGTCGGCGCCTCGCCGACCGTCGAGTGTGGAGAGCGCGCCGTGCTCCCGTTCGGGACCGTGCGGAACCGGATCCCGCGCGGCGCGTGCCTGTGCTGGTTCGTGCTGTCGACGGGGGAGGGGCGGGGGCTGCTCGTCCTCCCGGCCGAGCTCTCGTTCGAGCTCGTGGACCGCGTGTTCGGCGGCCCCGGACGCGTCCCGCCGAACGCCGCCGACCGCACGTACTCGCCGATCGAGACCCACACGCTGCGCCGCTTCGCCGCGCGCGCCCTCGAGGCGCTGACCGCCGCGTGCGCGCCCGTCGCGAGCCTCGACCCGAGCCTCCTCCGCACCGGAGACACGGCCGCGCTCCTCGCGCTCGCCGACTCGGAGGAGCCCATGCTCGTGCTCGAGGCGACCTGCGATCTCGGCAGCGGCGCGAGCCCGATCCGGTTCGCGCTGCCGCGCGTCGCGATCGCGTCGCTCTGCGGCGCCGACGACGGCGCGCCGCCGGCGGCCGCCGGCGCGCCGGCGGACTGGGCGCGCGCCATGCGCGCCGCCGTCTACCGCGCCGAGGTTTCGATCAGCGCGGAGCTCGGCCGGCGCGACCTGCGCGCGCAGGAGGTCCTTCGCCTGCGGGTCGGCGACGTGATCGCGCTTCCGACTCGCGGCGACGATCCGCTGGTCGTGCGCGTCGAGGGCCGCGGGCTCCTGCGCGGGCTCGCCGGCGTGAGCCGCGGGCAGAACGCCATCCGCATCCTGGGATTCGAAGGAGGGGAGTGAGCCGATGGTGGAACAGCAGCCGCAACCCGCGCCCGCCGGCGACGAGCGCACGAACCTGGACCTCCTGCTCGACGTCCCGCTGTCGGTGACCGTCGAGCTCGGGCACGCGCGCATCCCGGTGCGCCAGCTCCTCTCGCTCGCCGCCGGTTCGGTGGTGGAGCTCACGAAGCTCGCCGGCGAGCCGCTCGACGTGCTCATCAACGGGAAGCCGGTCGCGCGCGGCGAAGCGGTCATGGTGAACGACAAGTTCGGGATCCGGCTCACCGAGGTGGTGAGCCCCCACGAGCGGGTCGCGGGCCTCGGATGATCGCGGACCCGACGAGCGACGGCGTGATCGCGGCGATCGCGGCGATCGGCCTCCTGCTCCTCGCCGCCCTCGCGGCCGTGCGCTGGCTGCGCGGGCGCGTCGCCGGGAAGGACGATGGCGGCATCCGCCTCGTCTCCGTGCGCTCGCTCGGCGGGAAGCGGCTGCTCGCGCTCGTCGAGGTCGAGGACGAGCGGTTCCTGCTCGGCATGACCGACGATCGCATCGCGTGCCTCGGGCGGCTCGCGCCCGCGCGCGAGCCGGCGCCGGCGCTCCGCTCGGTCGCGCGCGCGGAGGCGACGTGAGGCGCTTCCCCGCATTCCCGGTCGCCATCCTCGCGGCCTTCGCGGTCTGGGCGACGCTGCCGCCGTGCGCGGCCCACGCGGCCGCAGCGGGCGGCCCGCTCCTTTCGGTCGACCTCGGCGGCGAGAGCAGCCGGCTCGGGACCGGCATCGAGCTCGTGATCCTGTTCACGCTGCTCTCGTTCGCGCCCGCGCTCCTGATCGGCCTGTCGGCCTTCGTCCGGATCGCGATCGTGCTCGCGTTCCTCCGCCAGGCGGTCGGGACGCAGCAGATGCCGCCCAACCAGGTGGTCGTCGCGCTCGCCCTCTTCCTCACGTTCTTCGTGATGACGCCGACGTTCCGGCAGATCCACGAGTCGGCGGTCGAGCCCTACCTCGAGGAGAAGGCGACCGCGACCGAGGCGATCGCGAAGGGCTTCGTCCCGCTGCGCGCGTTCATGCTGCGGCAGACCCGCCAGAAGGACCTCGCGCTCTTCCTCGGCATCGGCGGCCAGGATCGGCCGCAGACCATCGACGACGTGCCGGCCGAGGTCGTGATCCCGGCGTTCATGATCTCGGAGCTGAAGAGCGCGTTCCAGATCAGCTTCATGGTCTACATCCCGTTCCTCGTCCTGGACATGGTCGTGGCCGCGATCCTGACCTCGATGGGCATGATCACGCTACCGCCGGTCCTCATCTCCCTCCCGTTCAAGCTCATGATCTTCGTGCTCGTCGACGGCTGGAACCTGCTCGTGAGCGCGCTCGTCAAGAGCTTCCACTGAGGCGCACATGAGCCCCGAATTCGTCCTCCAGCTCGGGCGGAACGCGCTCGAGATGACTCTCCTCCTCGCGGGGCCGGTGCTGCTCTTCGGCCTGGTCGCGGGGCTCGTCGTCGCGGTGTTCCAGGCGCTGACCCAGATCAACGAGATGACGCTCGTCTTCATCCCGAAGATCGCGTCGGCGGTGCTCGCGCTCGCGCTCTTCGGGCCGTGGATGCTGCAGAAGCTCATCAACTACACGACCGCCCTCTTCGAGGCGATTCCCGGAGTCACGCGGTGAGCGGCCTGCACGACCTCGCGACGGCTGCGCCCGGCGCGCTCGCCGCGCTCGTGCTGGTCCTCGCTCGCATCGCGGGAATGATGGTGCTCGCGCCCGTCTTCGGCTCGCACGCGGTCGCGCTCCGGATCCGCGCCGCGTTCGCGTTCTTCGTGGCGGTGGTCGTGACGCCGGTCGTCGCGCCGCTTGCGCGCGACGTCGCCCTGCCCGCCACGAACGGCGCCCTCCTGCTCGCGATCGCCTGCGAGAGCGTGATCGGCTTCGCGATCGGCCTCGTCGGGCAGTTCCTGTTCGCGGGCGCTCTCCTCGCCGGCGAGCTGGCGGGCGTCGAGATGGGCCTCGGGCTCTCGGGTCTGATCGATCCGCAGTCGCAGGTGCGCACGACGCCGATCGCCGAGTGGCAGCAGCTCATGGCGCTCCTCGTGTTCCTGTCGGTCGACGGCCATCACGTGGTGCTGCGCGCGGTCGCCGACAGCTTCCACCGCCTGCCGCTCGGCGGCGCGGAGCCGTCCGGCGCCGGGCTCGCGCTCGCGATCCGGCTCGCGGGCGAGATCTTCGTCGTCGCGCTCAAGATCGCGTCGCCGGTCCTCCTCCTGGTCGTCCTCGCGAACCTCGCGATGGGGTCCCTCGCGCGGCTCATTCCGCAGATGAACGTGATGGCCGTCGGCTTTCCGGTGAGCGTCGGGGCCGGGCTCTTCGCGCTCGGGATCGCGCAGCCCACCGTCGTCCGGATCTTCGCGTCCGGCTTCAACGGCCTCGCCGGGGTTCTGTCCGGCGTCGTCGGCGCGCTCGGGTGAGCGATGGCCGAGATCGATCGCGAGAGCCGGACCGAAGAGCCGACCCCACGCCGCGAGGAGAAGGCGCGCGAGGAAGGCCGCGTCGCGCGCTCGGTCGAGCTCGGATCGTGCGCGGTGCTCCTGGTCGGCGCGCTCGTCGCGTCGTCCTCGGGACCGGGCGCGATGACGAAGCTGCGCGCGAGCATGACGTCCGCGCTCGGCGCGCTCGCGACCGACGACCTGACGCCGGCGCAGGCCGTGAGTGCGGTCGCGGGCGTCGGCGCGGTCGTCGCCGGCGTGGCGGGGCCGATCCTGATCGCGGTCGCAGCCGCCGGGCTCGTCGCGACGGTCGCGCAGATCGGCTTCGGCGTCTACCCGAAGCGGCTCCTGCCCGACTTCGAGCGCCTCTCGCCGTCGCAGGGCCTCGCCCGCATCTTTTCCGCCCGGGCGGCGGTCGAGCTCGTCAAGTCGGTCCTCAAGATCGCGCTCGTCGCCTGGATGACGTGGCGCTTCGTCGCCGGGGTGCAGGGCCGGCTGCCCGGGCTCGCGCTCAGCTCGCCGCGCGACATCGCCGAGAGCGCCGGGTCCGACGCGATCCGGCTCCTCCTCTGGATCTGCGCCGCCCTGGGCGCGATCGCGCTCGCGGACTACGCCATGCAGCGCCGCATGCATCGCCAGAGCCTCCGCATGACGAAGCAGGAGGTGCGCGAGGAGATGCGGCACGCGGAGGGCGATCCCAAGATCCGTCAGCGCCTGCGCCGCGCCTACCGCGACCTGACGGGCAACCGCATGCTCGCAGAGGTCGCGCGCGCGAGCGTCGTCGTGACGAACCCCGTCCACCTCGCGGTCGCGCTCCGCTACGACCCGGACGAGATGGCGGCGCCGCGCGTCGTCGCCAAGGGCGCGGAGTCGCGCGCGGAGCGCATCAAGCAGATCGCCCGACAGAACGGCGTGCCGATCGTCGAACGCCGCGCGCTCGCCCGCTCTCTCTTCCGGAGCGTCAAGGTCGGCGGCGAGATCCCGGCGGCGCTCTACCGCGCGGTCGCCGAGATCCTCGCCTACATCTACTCGCTGCAGGCGCAGAGGGGGGCCTAGCCCGTGCCGCAGGGCTTCGTCGCAGGGGTCCGCCGGATGATGTCCGGCGGCGAGGCGCTCATCCCGATCGCCTTCGTGACGGTCGTCGTGCTGATGGTCATCCCCATCCCGACGGCGCTCCTCGACCTCTTCCTCGCGCTCAACATCTCGCTCTCGCTGATCGTGCTGCTGCTCGCGATCTACACGCAGCGGCCGCTCGAGTTCTCGACGTTCCCGTCGGTGCTGCTCGTCCTGACGCTCTTCCGCCTGGCGCTGAACGTCGCGTCGACGCGCCTCATCCTCGGCCACGGCGCGGAGGGATCGTCGGCCGCCGGGCACGTGATCGAGGCATTCGGCAACTTCGTCGTCGGCGGCAGCTACGTCGTCGGGATCGTCATCTTCCTGATCCTGGTGACGATCAATTTCGTCGTCATCACCAAGGGCGCGGGGCGCATCGCCGAGGTCGCGGCGCGCTTCACCCTCGACGCGATGCCCGGGAAGCAGCTCGCGGTCGACGCCGAGCTCAACTCCGGGCTTCTCTCGGAGCGCGAGGCGCGCGAGCGCCGGCGCGCGATCGAGGCCGAGGCCGACTTCTACGGCGCCATGGACGGCGCCAGCAAGTTCGTCCGCGGCGACGCGATCGCGGGCCTCATGATCGCCGGGATCAACATCGTCGGCGGGCTCTTCATCGGGGTGGTGCAGAGCGGGCTCGGCCTGCGCGAGGCGGTCGAGATCTACACGACGCTCACGATCGGCGACGGGCTCGTGTCGCAGCTGCCCGCGCTCCTGGTGTCGACGGCGGCCGGCATCATCGTGACGCGCGCCGCCTCGGGCACCGACCTCGGGAGCGAGGTGACGTCGCAGCTCATGCTGAACCCGCGCGTCCTCGGGACGGTGGCGGCGCTGCTGATCGCGTTCGCGCTCGTGCCCGGCCTGCCGTTCCTCCCGTTCCTGGCGCTCGCGGCGGCCATCGGCGCGGTCGCGTACGCGACGCGCGACGCCGCGAAGCCGGGCGCCGCGGCGGGCGCGGAAGCCGCAGGCGATCGGGCGGACAAGGCGCCGAGCGCCGATCCCGCGCGCTCGCTCGCGCCGGCGCCGCTCGACCCGCTCGAGCTCGAGGTCGGCTTCGAGCTCGTCCCGATGGTCGAAGGGCCGGGCGGGGAGCTCGTCGAGCGCATCCGCAACCTGCGCGTGCAGCTCGGGCGCGAGCTCGGGATCGCGATCCCGCCCGTCCACATCCGCGACAACCTGCAGCTCCGGCCGAACGAGTATGCGATCCTCCTGCGCGGGGTCGAGATCGCACGCGCCGAGCTCCGGACCGGCTCCCTGCTCGCGATCAGCCCCGGCAACGCGGACCCTTCGATCCCCGGCATCCCGACGCGCGAGCCCGCCTTCGGCCTGGACGCGCTCTGGGTCGCGAGCGGCGATCGCGAGCGCGCGGAGGTCGCGGGCTACACCGTCGTCGACGGCTCGACCGTGGTCGTGACGCACCTGACGGAGGTCGTGCGCCGGCACGCGCACGAGCTGCTCGGCCGCCAGGACGTCCAGACGCTTCTCGACGGCCTCGCGAAGACGCACCCGAAGGCGGTCGAGGAGCTCGTCCCGCAGCTCTTGACGCTGGGCGGCGTGCAGAAGGTGCTCCAGAGCCTGCTGCGCGAGTCGGTCGGCGTGCGCGACCTCCTGACGATCGTCGAGACCCTCGCGGATCACGCGTCGGCGACGAAGGACCCGGTGGTCTTGACCGAGCACGTGCGGCAGGCGCTCGCGCGCTCGATCGTCCGCCGCTTCGTGGGCGAGAGCCGGACGCTCCACCTGGTGACCCTCGCGCCGCCCGTCGAGCGCCGCCTCGCCGACTCGCTGCAGCGCGGCGAGGATGGGACCGTGCTCGCGGTCGAGCCCGGCCTCGCGCAGCGCCTGGTCGCCGGGCTCGGCGGGACGATGGAGCAGTTCGCGGCGCGCGGGCTCCAGCCCGTCCTGCTCTGCTCGGCCGCGCTCCGCCCGCACCTCCGGCGGCTCCTGGAGCGCTTCCTCTCCGGCCTCGCGGTCCTCTCGCCCGCGGAGATCCCGAGCACGGTCAAGATCCAGTCTCTGGGCGCGGTCGCCGTCGACGACGATGCCGCGCCCGTGCCGGCGGCCGTGTTCGGCGTCCGGCAGGAGCAGGCGGCCTGATGCGGCTTCGCCGGTTCACCGCCGCGACCGCCACCGAGGCGCTTCGCCGCGTCAAGGACGCGCTCGGCGACGACGCGCTCGTGCTGTCGACGCGCGCGACGCCGGAAGGCGCTGTGGAGATCACCGCGGCGGTCGATCCCGACCCGACGGGCCGCGGTCCCGCGGGACCGGACGCGGCCGACGCGGATCCGCGCCGAGCGGCGGCGCGCCGCGGCGCGGCGATCGCCGACCCCGTCGCGCTCGTCGCGCGCGCGACGAGCGGGGATCCCGCGGATCTCGCGCTCGTGCATCGCGAGCTCCGGCAGCTCAGCGCACGGGTCGCCGCCATCGACGCGCTCCTCGGCGACGGTGGCGCGCCGCTCGTCGAGCTCGGAGCTCGCGGCAGCGAGATCGCGCGGGCGCTCGAGTCGAGCGGCGTCGCGCGCCGGCTCGCGAGCCCGATCGCGGCGGACTTCGAGCGCGAGGTCGCGGAAGGCGAAACGCGCGGCGCGGCGCTCGCGCGGAGCCTCGCGCGCCACGTTCCACTCGCGTCCGGGCCCGCCCGCCGGGTCTCCGTCTTCGTCGGCCCGTCCGGCTCCGGCAAGACCACCACGATCGCGAAGATCGCCGCCCTGCACGCGATGTCGGGCGATCGACCCGGGCTCGTGCTCGCGGACACGCATCGCGTGGGCGCGGCCGAGCAGCTCGGCGCGTTCGCGCGCGTCCTCGGCGTTCCGCTCCGCGCGGTGAGCTCCGCAGGCGAGCTCCGCGGCGCGCTCGACGAGCTCGCCGGGTGCAGCCCGGTGCTCGTCGACACCGCCGCATTCGCCGCCGACGACGTGCGCCGGCGCGAGGCCGAAGCGCTGATCGCGAGCGCCGGCGAGCCGGTCGAGGTCACGGCCGTCGTCAGCGCGACCACCTCGACGCGCGCCCTCGCGCGCGCCTGGGAAGCGATCCGCATGCTGGGCCCGGAGAGCTGTGCGCTCACCAAGATCGACGAGTGCGACGAGCCGGGCGAGGCCTGCACGTGGCTCTGCGAGGCCGGCGTGGCGCTCCGCTGGCTCGCGAACGGTCCGGACGTCCCGGGAGGGCTCGTCCCCGCGAGCAGCGACGCGCTCGTGCGCCGCCTGGTGGCCGCTTGAGGACGACGATGATCGGACACCGAACGACTGCCGGCCGGGCCGTGAACGGAGCCAAGGTGACGCGCCTTTCGCAGCGTGCGCACGAGCGGCGCGAGCCGCCGGCGCGTGCGCACGGCGAGGCCTTGCATCGAGGTCTTCCGCGCGCGGCGGCGCTCGGGACGCACGCGCGGCGCGCCGCGCGGACGATCGCGGTGGCGAGCGGGAAGGGCGGCGTCGGAAAGTCGAACGTCGTCGCGAACGTCGCGATCGCGCTCGCGCGCCGCGGCCAGCGCGTGGTCGTGCTCGACGCGGACCTCGGGCTCGCGAACATCGACGCGCTTCTCGGCCTGGAAGTCCGGGCGACGCTGCGCGAGGTCCTCGCCGGGTCGTGCCGGGTCGCGGACACGATCGTCGAGGGGCCGGCGGGCGTCCGCTTCGTGCCCGCCGCGAGCGGCTACGAGGAGATGACGCGCATCACGCCGGAGCACGCGATGCGCCTCCTCGAGGAGTTCGAGGAGCTCGAGGCGGCGAGCGACTTCGTGCTCGTCGACACGGCCGCCGGCATCTCCGCGAACGTGCTCTTCTTCGCGGCCGCGGCGCACGAGGCGCTCGTCGTGCTGACGCCCGAGCCGACCTCGCTCACCGACGCGTACGCGCTCGTCAAGGTGCTCGCGACGCGCTACGCGGCGCGCCGCCTCGACGTGCTCGTGAACCTCGCGCGCGACCGCGCGGAGGCGGAGCGGACGTTCGGCCAGGTCGCGCGCGTCGCGGAGCGCTTCCTCGGCGTCGACCTCCGCTGGCGCGGCTGGGTGCCGTGGGACGCCGAGGTCGGAGAGGCGGTGCGACGGCAGCGCGCTCTGCTCGAGTTCGCGCCTGCGTCGCCGGCGGCGCGCGCGCTCGACGCGTTCGCCGCCGAGATCCTGCGCGTGCCGGCGGCGGACACGCTGCCGCCGGCGCTCCCGCTCTTTCGAGGGCTCGTCGAAGGAGGTGCCTCATGAAATCGGCCGCGCAAAGCTACGCGCCCGCCGATCGCAAGCCCGACACCCTTCCGGCGGACCTCGACGAGGCGGTCCGGACGCATCTTCCGCTCGTCCGGCGCGTCGTCCGCCGGCTGGTCGCGATGAAGCCGCCGCAGGTGGAGGTCGACGAGCTCGTGAGCTGGGGCCTCGAAGGCCTGCTCGACGCGATCCGGCGCTTCGACGCGCGCCGCCAGCCTTCCTTCGAGGCCTACGCGCAGGTGCGCATCCGGGGCGCGATCCTCGACCGCCTGCGCGAGCTCTCGTGGATGTCGCGCGGCGTGCGGCAGAAGGCGAGCGAGCTCGAGCGGACCTACCGCCAGCTCGAGCGCGAGCTCGGTCGCCCGGCGACCGAGGAGGAGGTCGCGCGCTCTCTCGAGATCCCGCTCGCCGAGCTGCACGCGCTGCTCGCCGACGTGGGCCGCGGGACGATGTCCGCGCTCGAGGACCTGAAGATCGACCCCGAGGCCGCGACGATGGCGGTCGAGGACGTGATCGACGGCATGACCTCCGACCCCGTGCAGGCGCTGCTGTCGCGCGAGCGCGTCGACCTCGTGGCGAAGGCGATCGCGCGCCTGCCCGAGAAGGAGCGCACGGTGATCGCCCTCTACTACCACGAGGGCATCACGATGCGGGAGGTGGGCGCGATCCTCGACGTGACGGAGTCGCGCGTGTCGCAGCTCCACTCGCAGGCGCTGCTCCGCCTGGGCGGCATGCTCGGCGAGCACTTCGGCGGCCCGAAGGACGACGAAGGCAGGAAGCGAACGAAGAGGGAGAGGGCGGAGAGGAGACGGACCGATGGCGACCGCTGATCTGACCCCGTGGATCCAGCCGGGCCTGCACGCGCTCGTGGGCGTGCTGCTCGCGTGCGTGCTGTGGCGCCTCCGGCGCGATCCGGCGCGCGGCTGGGAGGAGCAGGAGGCGCGCCTGCGCGCGATCCTGGTCGAGCTGCGCGACCTCGCCGAGCAGGCCGAGACGCGCGCGCGCGAGCTCGACGAGCGGCTCGCAGCGCGCGCCGCGTCGCTCGAGGACCTGGTGCGCTCCGCCGAGATGCTGGCCGCGGTGCGACGCCCCGCGCCGCACGGACGAGTCGCGTACGCGGCCGCGGGCGGGCGCCCGCGCCGGCAGGTCGCGGATGCCGGCCGGGCGGACGGCTCGGGCCGCTTCGTCGCGGAAGCAGCCGCCGGCACGACCGCCGTCGCGGCGCGTACCGAGGGCGACCCTGACGATCGCGCGGCGCGCGTGCGCGCCCTGTGCGAGGCCGGCGTGCCGCTGGAGGAGATCGCGCGTCGGCTCGGGCTGCCGCTCGCCGAGGCGCGCCTGCTCGCGGGCTGGGTGGCGGCGGCGCGCGCGGGCGGCGCCGGAGACGCGGAGTTCCGCCGCGGCGTCCGGACGGCCGCTGCGGGCGCCGGCGTCAAGGCGGCCGGTTGAGCGGGCAGGCGGAAATTCTTGCCGACCGGCGGAACGCGCGATCCGGTGCGGCGCCGGAGAGCGCCCGCCGGCATTCCGGCAGCGTCTGGCACGACGCTTGCGCCGCCTCCGTCGGTCGGCGGGTCTGAAAGGAACGCACAGTGCAACAGGGCATCTATTCCACGGCGTCCGGCGCGCTCTCCGCGCTCCGGCGCCTCGATGCGATCGCGAACAACCTCGCGAACGCGAGCACGCCCGGGTTCAAGGCGCAGCTCGTGGTGCAGAACGCGGCGCAGACGTCGCGTGCGCCGCAGTCGCCGACGGTCGGGACCCCGATCAACCACAGCCATCTCCAGACGGACTTCACCCAGGGCGAGATCGAGAGCACGGGCGACCCGCTGAACGTCGCGCTCGCGGGGACCGGGTTCTTCGTCGTGTCCGGCCCGAACGGCGACCGCCTCACCCGGCGCGGCGCCTTCTCCCTCGACGGCGAGGGAACGCTGGTCGCGAGCCAGGGGCAGCACGTGCAGGGCGAGCACGGCGACGTCTCGCTGCAGGCGGCTCTGCGCGGCGGCGGCGCGATCGAGATCTCGAACGACGGCACGATCCGCGTCGGCGGCAACCGCGTCGACCGGCTGAAGATCGTGACGGTCCCCGATCCGCAGGCGCTCGAGCGCGACGGCCAGACCGGCTTCGTCGCGCGCGGCGAGACGCCGGCCGAGGCGCCTCCGGGAACGGTCGAGGTGAAGGCGGGCGCGCTCGAGCGCGCCAACGTGTCGCCGATGCAGAACCTGGTCGCTCTGGTCGAGGCGACGCGCGGCTTCGAGGCCTACATGAACGCGGCGAGCCGTCTCGACGACGCGACCGCGCGCGCGGTCAACGACATCGCACGGGTGTGAGGAGGACGAGGGGATGATTCGCGCGCTCTACACCGCTGCGACCGGCATGGAGGCGCAGCAGCTCAACATCGACGTGATCGCGAACAACCTCGCGAACGTGAACACGACCGGCTTCAAGCGAAGCCGCGCCGACTTCCAGGACCTCCTCTACCAGACGCTCAAGGAGCCGGGCGCGCTCGCGACCGGAACGACGCAGATCTCGACCGGCATCCAGGTCGGGCTCGGGGTCAAGCCCGCCGCCGTCCAGCGGGTGCACCTGCAGGGCGACTTCACGCAAACCGCGAACCCACTCGACGTCGCGATCCGGGGCGACGGGCTCTTCCAGATCACGTTGCCCGACGGCTCGCTCGCGTACAGCCGCGCCGGCGCGTTCAAGCTCGACTCGACCGGCTCGCTCGTGACGTCGGACGGCGACTCGCTGACGCCGCAGGTCACGATCCCGCAGGGCGCGGAGTCGATCACGATCGGCAACGACGGTACCGTGACCGTCAAGCTCCCCGGCCAGCCGACGGCGAGCCAGATCGGCCAGATCCAGACGGTCCGCTTCGCGAACCCGGGCGGCCTCCGCGCGCTCGGCCGGAACCTCTTCACGGAGACCGAGACCTCCGGCACGCCGCAGCTCGGCACGCCCGGGCAGGACGGCTTCGGCGAGCTCACCCAGGGATTCCTCGAGGGCTCCAACGTGAGCGTCGTCGAGGAGCTGGTCGCGATGATCAGCGGCCAGCGCGCCTACGAGATCAACTCGCGCGCCGTGTCCGCGGCGGACGACATGCTGCGGGCCGCGGTCGCGGTCGTGCGGTGACGCGATGACGACGATCGTCCCTTCGCGCGCGATGCTCGCGCTCGTCCTCGCGGCGGCGCTCGCCGCCGCGCTCGCGGCGGTCCCCGGGCCGGCGCGCGGGGCGGCCGGCCGGATCGAGATCGCGCGCCAGGTGACGGTCGCCGGCGAGGAGATGCGGCTCGGCGACGTCGCCGAGCTGTCCGGCGACGCGCAGGCGCTCGCGGCGACGGCGCTCGGGCGCGCGCCCGCGCCCGGCGAGAGCCTGCGTCTCAGCGGCGAGTCGATCCTGCGGTGCCTCCGCGCCGCGGGGCTCGACGACGCGACCGTGTACACGATCCCCGCCTGGGTCCGGGTCACGCGCGCCTGGCAGGACATTCCCGATCACGAGCTGCGCGAGGCGATCCGCGAGCGCGTCGAGCCGGTGCTCGCCGCGGGCGAGTCGATCGACGAGATCGCGCTCCCTGCGACCGTGCGCGCGCCTCTCGGGGCGTACGCGATCGCGGTCGAGGATCTGCGCGCCGCGGGCGCGGGCGATCGCCGGCGCAAGGTCGACGTGCGGATCGAGCAGGAGGGCGAGGTGGTGGCGCGCGTGACGGCGCGGATCGGCGTCGCGGCGAGCGCGCCGGTCGTCGTCGCACGCCACGCGATCGAGCGCGGAGCGGTGCTGCGCGCCGAAGACGTCGACGTCGCGGAGCGAAGCCTCGCCGGAGCGCCGCCGAGCGCGCTGCGCGAGGTCTCCGACGCGATCGGGAAGCAGACGCGCGTCGCGCTCGCCGGCGGCCGGCCGATCGTCGCGCAGTCGCTGGTCGCGCGCGCCGCGGTGCGAAAGGGCGATCCCGTGCGGGTCATCATCGACACGCCGGCGCTTCGCCTGAGCGTGCCGGGCGAGGCGCTGCAGGACGGCGGGGAGGGAGACCCGGTTCGCGTCAGGAACGCGAGCTCCGGGAAGGAGCTGACGGCGGAGGTGGTGGCCCATGGCGTGGTGCTGGTCGCGCCGCGCTGAAGAGCGACGTCGCGCGGCCAGCCGCGCGCTCGCGACGGACCCAGCGGTGCGTGCGCTGGCCACGGTCGCGGCGGCGCTCGCGCTCGCGGGCTGCCCGCTCTTCCGGAGCGAGGTCGTGCCGCCCATCGGCGGCGAGGCTCTCATCCCGCCCGCGACCGCCGCGGCGCGCCGCGACGGCTCGCTCTGGCGCGACAACGTGAGCGCGAACCACCCCTTCAGCGACGCGACCGCGAAGCTCCCGGGCGATCTCCTCACCATCGTCATCTCCGAGGCCGACTCGGGGAGCAGCACCGCCGACACCGACACCAAGAGCGACGCCAAGGTCTTCGGCAACCTGCCGCAGTTCTTCGGCCTCCCGCAGTACATCCAGCGCCGCAACCCGGACTTCGATCCGGACGCGCTCCTCGAGGCCGAGGCGAAGCGCCAGTGGGAGGGCTCGGGAGCGACCAACCGGCAGGGCACCCTGACCGCGCGCATGACGGTCGAGGTGAAGGCGGTCTCGCCGGCCGGAAACATGTGGGTGCAGGGCGACAAGATCATCGCGATCAACAACGAGGACCGGCACGTCGTGCTGTCGGGCTGGGTCCGGCCGATCGACGTCAACTCGCGCAACGAGGTCGACTCGCACCGCCTCTCGTCCGCGCGCATCGACTACTACGGCATGGGCCCGGTCGGCCGGCAGCAGAAGGCGGGCTGGGGCATGTTCATCCTGGACTGGGTATGGCCGTTCTGAGCCGCTGCGCGCGCCAGCGCGCGTCCGTGGTCGCGCTCGCGTCGCTGGTCGGCACGAGCATCGTCGCGCTTCCGGCGCGACGACCGGCGCTCGCGTCGCGCATCAAGGACATCGCGTTCGTCGAGGGCATCCGCCCGAACCAGCTCACGGGCTACGGCGTCGTCGTCGGCCTCCAGGGGACGGGCGACGGCCAGCAGGCGCTCTTCACGATCCAGAGCATCCTGAACATGCTGCGGCGCCAGGGCGTGCTCATCACGGTCGATCCGCGGCAGATCCGCGTCAAGAACGCGGCGGCGGTGCTCGTGACCGCGTCGCTGCCGCCGTTCGCGCGCTCCGGCGACCGGATCGACGTGCAGGTGTCGTCGCTCGGCGACGCGAAGTCGCTGCGCGGCGGGACGCTGATCTCGACGCCGCTCGCCGGCGGCGACCAGCAGGTCTACGCGGTCGCGCAGGGGCCGGTCTCGCTCGGCGGCGGGTTCTCGACGTCGGCGCCCGGCGCGTCGGTCAGCAGCGGCCAGGTGACGGCGGGGGTCATCCCGAGCGGCGCGATCGTCGAGCGCGCGGTGCCGGCCGACTTCGCGGCCGACGGGCGCCTGCGGCTCAGCCTGCATCGCCCGGACATCACGACCGCGACGCGCGTCGCGAGCGCGATCGCGGCGTCGACGCGCGCGCCGGCCGAAGCGGTGAACCCGAAGACCATCGAGGTCCAGCTCGAGGGCGGCGGCGCGCTCGAGGCGATGCAGCTCTTGACGCGCATCGAGACCATCGACGTGGTGGCCGACACCGCGGCGCGGATCATCGTGAACGAGCGGACCGGCACGGTGATCATCGGACAGGACGTGCGCGTCAAGCCGGTCGCGGTCGCGCACGGGTCGCTCCAGGTCGAGGTCAAGACCGACTACGGCGTCTCGCAGCCGGCGCCCTTCTCGGGGGGGCAGACGGTCATCGTTCCGGACAGCCAGATCGTGACGCAGGAGGGCCAGAAGAGCAGCCTCGCGATCATCTCGCGCGGCGGGGTGAGCCTCGGGCAGCTCGTCGGCAACCTGAACGCGCTTGGCGTGACCCCGCAGGACCTGATCGCCGTCCTCGAGGCGATCCAGTCGGCGGGTGCGCTCGAGGCCGAGCTGGAGATGATGTGACGACCGAATCGCAGGTGATCGCGTGACCACGGGAACGGTGGACGGCGCCCTGGCGGTCGCCTCGCTCGCGACCGGCCCGCTCGGGGACGCCGACCTGGAGCGCCTGCGCGGGCGGAGTGCCGAGGAGGTTGCTCGGGAGTTCGAGGTGCTGCTGCTCGCGCAGATGATCGGGGCCATGCGCAAGACGGCCGAGATCTCGGGCTCGGAGAACGGCCTCCTCACGCCGTCCGCCGAGCGGCGCGTCTTCGACGGCATGTTCGACCAGGAGGTCGCCCGGAGCCTGGCCGAGAAGGCGGACCTCGGGATCGCCCGCCAGGTCGCGGCCGGCCTCGCGAAGAAGGAGGCGGGCCGGGCGGCTCAAGTTTACGGCGGATCGGCCGAGTCCATATTGAATGCGCGGTCGCGGCCGCGGGCCGAGGTCCGACCGTCGCAGGAGGGCTCCTCATGAAGATCATCGGACCATCGTCCAACAACGTCGCGGACGTCGGGGCGCGCCCCGCATCGGAGAAGGGCTCCGCGCGCCCGGCCGCGACCGCACACGCGGGCGAATCGGGTCGCGTCGAGGTCTCGGACACCGCGCGCTGGCTCGCCGAGCTGAAGACCGCCGTGGGCGATCCGCTCGAGATCGACCAGCAGCGTGTCGCCGACCTCCGCTCGGCGATCGCCGACGGCCGCTTCGCGCCGACGCCGCGCGCGATCGCGGAATCGATGCTGCGCGAATTCGCGGAGCTCGCCGGGAGCTGAGCCGTGCGCGAGCCGAACGACAGCGAGATCGCGACCCTGCGCGACTGGCTCCGGCGCGAGCGCGAGTGCTGCGCCGCGCTCGTCGACGTCCTGCGCGCCGAGCGGACGGCGGCGGCCGGACACGATCTCCAGGCGCTGGTCGCCGCGCTGCGCGAGCGGGAGGCGATCCAGGCGCGGTGGGAGGCGGTCGCGCGACGGCGCGGCGAGCTGCTCGCGGCGATCGGTGGCGACTTCGCCGGCGCATCCGCGTCCGATCCGGAGCTCGGCGCGCTCCGCGCGGGTCTCGCCGAGGAGGCGCACAGCGTGCGGCGCGAGCAGTCGATCAACGAGGCGGTGCTCCGGCAATCGCTCGACTCGGTCAACGATCTCCTGGCGGCGATCCGCCGCCATCTTCCCGGCGCGCGCTACGACCGCCGCGCCGGCATGACGGCCGCGACGCCGGAGGGGTCGCACGCCGGCTGGCGGGCGTAGCCGCTCGTGTCGATCTTCACGCCGCTCTCGATCGCGCGCAGCGCGCTCGTCGCGCAACAGCGCGCGCTGTCGGTCACGGGCGCGAACATCGCGAACGTGAACACGCCGGGCTACACGCGCCAGCGCGCCGTGCTGAGCCCGGTCGGCGAGGGCGAAGCGGGCGGCGTGCGCGTCAGCACGATCGAGCGGGTCGTCGACCGGCTGCTCGACGCGCGCGAGCTCCGGAGCGCGTCGGCGCTCGGCAGCGCCGGGGTCGAGCGTGACTTCGCGGACCGCGTGCAGGCTCTCTTCCCGGTCGACGGCTCGAACATCGGGACCGCGCTCGACGACTTCTTCAGCGCGGCGAGCGAGCTCTCGACGCACCCCGAGGAGGTCGCCGTCCGGAGCGATCTGCTCGCGCGCGCGGACGCGCTCGCGACCCGCATCCGCAGCACCGCGCAGGGCCTCGCCGATCTGCAGCGCGACGCGGACGGCCGCATCGTGGACAGCGCTCGCGACGTCAACCCGATCCTCGCCCAGATCGCGCGTCTCAACCGGTCGATCCCGGCGGCCGACCCGTCGAGCGGCGCGAACGAGCTCGCCGACCAGCGCCGCCAGGCGATCGCCGAGCTCGCGACGCGCCTCGACGTGCGGGTCGTCGAGCGGCCGAACGGGACCGCCGACGTCTTCGCCGCCTCCGGGGCGGCGCTCGTCCTCGGCGACCAGGCGGCGGAGCTCGCGGCCGAGCCCACGAGCGACCTCGGGCTCGACGGCTCGGCGCTCCACGCGCTCGGCGTGCGCGACGCGGGCGGTGGCGTCATCCCGCTCGCCGGGCCGCTCGGAGGCGAGCTGGGCGCGCTGCAGGAGCTGCGCGACACGACGCTTCCCGACGACGCCGGCGCCCTCGACGCGTTCGCGACGACGCTCCGCGACGCGGTGAACGGCGTGCAGACGGCGGCCTCGGGGCGGGACCTCGACGGTCTCGTCGGCCAGCCGCTCTTCTCGGGAACCGGCGCCGCGGACCTCGCCGTCGCGCTCGCGGACCCGCGCGGGATCGCAGCCGCTCTGAGCGCGACGCCGGGCGACAACGCGAACGCGCTCGCCCTCGTCGCGCTCCGCACGACGGAGTTCCCGAGCCTGTCGGGGGCGCGCCTGGGGGACTTCCACGGCGACCTGCTGGCGCAGGTGGGCGGCCGCGCGCGCGACGCCGCAGACCGCTTGACGGTCGCGGAGAACCTCGCGGCGTCGCTGTCGGCGCAGCGCGAGTCGGTCTCTGGGGTGAGCCTCGAGGAGGAGTTCACCGACCTGATCCGCTTCCAGCACGGCTTCCAGGCGGCGGGCCAGCTCGTCGCGGTCAGCAACCGGCTGCTCGACGACCTCATGGGGCTGGTGCGCTGATGGTGTCGCGCGTGACGACGTCGCTCCTCTACCGCGAGCTCGTGACCCGCGTCGGACGTCTCCAGACGCGGCTCGCCGCCGCGAACGACGAGGTCAGCTCGCAGCGCCGCCTGCGCGAAGCGTCGAACGATCCCTCGGGCGCGGCGCTCGCGGCGCGCCTGCAGGGCGAGAAGGCGGACGTCGGCGCGGTCCGGAGCGCCCTCGGCTTCGCGACCCAGGTCGTGGCGCGCCAGGACCTGGCTCTCGACCAGTCGGACCGGATCCTCGCCCGCGCGCGCGAGATCGCGACGCTCACCGCGAACGGCACGGCGACGGTCGAGAGCCGGCAGCAGGCGGCGGTCGAGGTGGCGGAGCTCGAGCGGGGCCTGCTCGCGCAGGCGAACACGGAGCTCTCCGGCCGCTACGTCTTCGCCGGCCTCACGAGCGGCGCGGCGCCGTTCGCGTCGCTCGACGACAGCGGCTTCGATCCGCTCAACCCGTACTCCGGCCCGGCCACCCCGTTCCTCGTGCGGAGCGGCCCGGATCAGACCGTCGCCATCACCACGCCCGGCGACCAGGTGTTCGAGCCGGCGATCGCCGCCATCGACGGGCTCCGCGTCGCGCTCGCCGCGGGACAGGCGCCGACCGCGAGCATCGACGAGCTCGACGATGCCGCCACCGTGCTGCGCGCCGAGCGGACGATCGTCGGCGGCCGCGCGCGCCGGCTGAGCGAGCGCGACGGCGACCTGAACGCGGTCGAGCTGAACCTCGAGAAGCGCCTCGGCACGGTGCAGGGCGCCGACCTGACGGAATCGATCAGCCGGCTCGTGCAGCTCCAGACGGCCCTCCAGGCGACGCTCGAGGCCGGTCGAACGCTGCAGGCGAGCCTGCTCGACAGCATCCAGCTCTAGGATGTCGGGCCGCGTGCCGGCATCGGAGATGAAAACGGGCATGTGGCTCTTGACGAAGAGGGTGGGGGAGGACGATGGAATCGACCGCTGAGCAGCTCGACGAGCCGCGTCCCGGACCGGCGTCGCCGGCGCCCGACACGATCCGCGTCGAGTCGCGCCGCGTCGGCGTCCTCGACGTGCCGCGCGACAAGGTCTTCACGATCGCGCGCGGCCTGATCGGCCTGCCGGCCGCGCGCCGCTTCGTGCTCGTCGACCATCGCCCGGGATCGCTCTTCCGCTGGCTCCTCTGCGTCGACGATCCCGAGCTCGCGTTCGTCGTCGCCGACCCGGCCACGGTCGTCGCGGCCTACCAGCCGCCGCTCGAGCAGGCGGCATCGGCTCTCGGCTGCGCGGTCGAGGACCTGGTGACGATGGTGCTCGTCACGATCCCCGCGGATCCCCGCGACGTGAGCGTGAACCTGCTCGCGCCGATCGCCGTCGACGCGGCACGGCGGGTCGGCGTCCAGCTCGTCGTCGAAGGCGCCGACCTCGACACCGCGCATCGCATCCGCCCGCCGGCCTGACGTACCGCTTCGACGGCACGGTCGCGTCGTCGTGGCGGAGGCGTCGCCACACCGAAGCGCCGCCGCCACGATCGGCGCGACGGAACGCCTTGCCGGGGCGGCCGGCAACGCTTGCCGCCTGCGCCGCGGTCGGGCCTCGGGACACCGCGCGCAGCGACGCGGACAGCTGGCACCGGAGCTGCATCGCAGCGCCGGCCATGAGAATGCCCGCACCGCTCGCCCGCATCCGCCCCGGCGTGCCGGGCGTCGCGCTCGCGACGCTCGCCGTCGCGACCGCCGGCGCCTTCGCCGCCGGTCTGCTCGAGCCGATCTCGCTCGCGATCAGCGTCGGCGGCGCGCTCGCCGTCGCGCGCGCGACCTTCTCGGGCGAGCGCATCCGCGCGACCTGGGCGCGCGTGTGGGAGGCGCTCGCCGAGCCCGGAGCGGAGGCCGCCGACGAGGAGATCGAGTCGCTCATCGCGACCGTCAAGCAGCTCGCGCGCGTGCATCGCCTCGAGGGCGCGCCCGGCCTGGAGCGAGCGCTCGCCGGGGAGCCGATCGCCGCGCTCGAGCGCGCCGGCCGCCACGCCCTCGACGCCGCCGATTCCGACGAGCTCGCCGCGCTGCTCGACGGCGAGGCGAGGCGCGAGGCGAGCGACGGCGAGGCCGCGTGCCAGGTGCTCACCACGCTCGGAAAGCTCTTCCCGGCGTTCGGGCTCATCGGAACGCTCATCGGGCTCGCGCACATGCTGCCGCGACTCGGAAGCGGCGACGTCACGACGATCGGTCCCGGGCTCGGGGTCGCGGTGCTGACGACGCTCTACGGCGCGCTCCTCGCGAACGCGGTCGTGCTGCCGCTCGCGACGAAGCTGCAGGCGTCGATCGCACGCCGGCTGCTCGTGAGGGGACTCGTCGCGACGGGCGTCGAGCTCGTCCACCGCCGCGCCTATCCGACGCAGGTCGAGCGCGCGATGCGCGCGTACGTCGGCACCGCCCCGCGCGAGCCGGGTCGCATCGTGCTGCTCCATGAGCGCGCGGCCTGAGCGCCGCTTCGGGCCGTCGGCGCAGGCCTCCGGCGACGACGCCTCCTCCTTCGGCTGGCTCGTCACCTTCAGCGACATCGTCCTGCAGCTCTTCGCGTTCGTGATCGTGTCGGCGGCGGGCTCGGCGGCGGCTCTCCATCGCCTCACGCCGGCGGCGCCGCCGCGCGAGGCCGAGACGACGTTCGCGACGCGCGTGGCGTCGGGGACGGTGTTTCCCGCCGCGGGCGAGGCCCCGGCGCGCGACGCGGACGCGACGATGCCGACGGCGCCGGTGCCGCGCGACGACGCGATCGCCGCCGCGCCGGCCGGGTCTGCGACGGCGGATGCTGCGGCGCACGACGGCATCGCGCGCGCCGCGGGCGCGGACGACGCACGGACGCACGCGCGGGCCGCCGCGCTCGGCTCGTACCTCGACGAGCTCGTGTCGGCGTCGGCTCCGCCGGGCGGCGCGCGCGTCCGCGTCGACGCGGGGGACGTCGTCGTCGTGCTCGACGCGCTCGCCGGCTTCGCACCCGGGCGCGCGGACATCGCGCCCACGATGCGGGGCGCGCTCGCGGGCGTCCGTGAGATCGTGACCGACATGCCGGAGCTCGAGGTGCAGGTGTCCGGCCACACCGACGACCGACCCATCCACACCGCGGCCTACGAGTCGAACCTCGAGCTCTCTCTGGCGCGCGCACGGGCGGTCGCGCGAGCGATCGGCGCGAACGACGCTCGTCTCGCCGGGCGCATCGTCGCGTCAGGGTTCGCCGAGCGCCGTCCCGCAGCCCCGAACGCCGACGCGCGCGGGCGCTCGCTCAACCGCCGCGTCGAGATCCGGCTCGTCGCGGCGCGCGCGCCGGCCGGCGATGTCGAGGGCGGCGACGCGATACGCCTCGGCGAAGGTGGGAAAGTTGAAGATGTTCTCGATGAACGCGTCGACCGGGAGGTGGGCGACGAGCGCCATCTGCGCGACGTGGATCAGCTCGGTCGCGCCCTCGCCCACGACGTGCGCGCCGAGCAGTCGCTCGCCGCGCGCGTCGGCGACGAGCTTCAGGAACCCGGACGTGGCGCCCGAGATCTGCCCGCGCGCGACCTCGTCGAAGCGCGCGCGGCCGACGAGCGCGCCGCCGTGCCGGCGCACGGCCTCGGACTGGTCGATGCCGACGCTCGCGATCTCCGGGATCGTGTAGATCCCGATCGGCGATAGCTCGGGCGGGTGTCCGGGCGGAATCCCGAACGCGTGACACACCGCCCGCCGGCCCTGCTCCATCGAGGTGGCGGCGAGCGCGGGCGGCCCGATGACGTCGCCGGCGGCGTAGATGTGCGGCTGGATCGTGCGGCAGCTCGCGTCGACCGGGATGACGCCGCGCTCGTTCAGCGCGAGGCCGGCCGCCGCGAGGTCGAGGCCCTCGACGTTCGCGACGCGGCCGAGCGCGACCAGGAGCTTGTCGCTCGCCAGGGTATCGCCGTCCGTCAGCTCCGCGTGGACGGTCCCGACGCCGTCGAAGCTCACGCGATGCGCGCGCCGCGAGCCCAGGTAGCGGCCGCCGCTCGCCTCGAAGTCGGCGAGGAAGCGCTCCGTCACCTCGCGATCGAGGAAGCGCAGCGGCCGGTCGCTCTCGTCGACCATCGTCACCGCGACGCCGAGCTTCGCGAGGACCGAAGCGTACTCCGACGCGATCACGCCGCCGCCGAGCACCGTGAGGGAGCGCGGCAGGTAGGTGAGCGAGAGGATGGAGTCGCTGTCGAGCACGTTCTCGTGGTCGATCGCGACGTGCGAGGGAGCGCGCGGGCGCGAGCCGGTCGCGATCACGATCACGTCGGCGCGCAGCCGACGCTCGCTGCCGTCGCGCGCCCGCACGATGAGCTCGTGCGGCGACGCGAAGCGCGCCTTGCCGTGCAGGCGCACGACCTCGTTCCGGTCGAGCTGGCGCTGCATGTAGAGGCTGTGGGCGTCGACCACGCGATCGAGCTGGCGCATCAGGCGGCCGATCTCGACGTCCTCGGGCGCGATCCCGTCGGTCGCGCCCGGCCAGAAGCGGCGGTCGACGCGGCGAACGGCCGCTTCGCGGAGCGCCTTGCTCGGGATCGTGCCGCGCCGGACGCACGCGCCGCCGACGGCGGCGTCGCGCTCGACGACGGCCACGCGCCGTCCCGCTTTCGCGCCCTGGACGGCGGCCTTCTGGCCCGCCGGCCCGCTTCCGATCACCGCGAGGTCGAAGTGCTCGCCGCCGCCGGCCGCGCTCATCCGGCGCACGCGTCGGCGAGGCCGCGCACGGCGTCCGCCTTTGCGACGAGGCCGGCGACGTCCTCGGGGTAGAGGTTCAGGTCCGCGAACACCGGATGATCGAGGAGGCCGTCCGCCTCGAGTCCGGGGCCGAGGAGGAACGTCGCGAGGCGAGCGGCGAGCGCGGTGATCATCGGCTCGGGCTCGTCGGTCCGCTGGTACGCGGCACAGGTCGCGATCGCCGCCACGACCGCCGCCGGGAGCTTCCACGACGTCGCGAGCAGGCGGCCCGCCGGCGCGTGCAGCTCGTCGACGAGCGCGCGCAGGTCGTCCGGCGGGAGCGCGACGCCCGCTTCTTTCGCGAGCTCGAGGCTCGCGCGGAGGACGACCGGCTTTCCGATCGTGTGGAGCAGTCCGCAGAGGAAAGCCGCCTCGACGGGCGCGCGCAGGAGGCGTGCGGCCTCGCGCGCGAATCCGCCCGAAGCCGCCGCGTGTGCCCAGATGGCGCGCAGATCGCCCGCGTGGCGCGCGTCGACCACGAGGCCCGAGCGCAGCGACGCGGCGAGCGCGAGCTCGCCCACGGTCCGTACGCCGAGGTGCGTGACCGCCTGGCGAAGCGACACGATCGCGCTCCGCGGCGCGTACGCGGGCGCGTTCGCCACCCGGAGGAGATGGCTCGCGAGCGCCGGGTCGCGGTCGAGGAGCGCGACGAGCCGCCGCGCGTCCGCGTCGACGTCCTGCGTGGCGGCCAGCACCTCGGCTGCCGCCTCCGGCAGCTGCGGCAGGTCGACGTCGCCGCTCTGGAGCCGCTCCGCGAGGGTCGTGCGGATGCCGGTCGCGGCTTCCGAGCCGTCGGCGGGGCCGCTCGGGCGAACGACGGTGGCGGGCTCGCAGGCAGGCGCGAGCCCGGGCGCTTCTGCGGTCGGCGTGCTCACCGGCGATTCGGCGCGTCGAGCAGAGCCGTCCGCTCGGGAACGACGTCCGGGGGCAGCGTGACGGGACCTTGGCCGCCGGCCTCGTCGTCGCCGTTCGGCCGCTGGCGCTCGGCGAGGATCGAGAGACGGCGATTCTCGGCGGCGAGCGGGTCGGAGGGGACGAACGGCCGGCTGTCGGCGTAGGCCACGACGCGATTCACCTGACCTGCCCGCAGGCCCTTCGTCTCGAGCACGCGGCGGGCGTTGTTCGCGCGCTCGAAGGAGAGCTCCCAGTTGCTCTTCGCGGAGCCTTGCGCGTACGGCCGGCTGTCGGTGTGGCCGCCCACCTGAACCGGGTTCGGGATCTTGCCGAGCACCTGAGCGATCTTCGCGAGCAGTCCGACGAGCGCGGGCTTCAGGTCCGCCGACGACAGGTCGAAGAGGAGGCTCTGGCTGTCGTTCTTGTCGAGCACCTGGATGGTGAGGCCGGCGGGCGTCACCTCGACGACGACGTGCTCGCTCAGCTCCGCGGGAAGCCCCTCCTCGGTCGCGGCGCGGTGGATCGCCTGCTCGACCGCGGCGGCCTGCTGCTCGAGCTTCTTCTGCTCCTCCTGCTTCTGCTGCTGCTCCTGCTCGCGGTCGTGCTTCGTCTTCACCTTGTTCGAGTGCATCACGACCACGTCCCGCTCGACGACCGCCGGATCGCGGCTGTGGGCGGGGCTCGTGTCCTGGCTGAGGACCGATCCGCCGGGAAGGACGCCGGGGTCGCGGAAGTACTGCGCGATCTGCGACCGGAGCTTCACGTCGGCCTGCGTGAGCAGCCACAGCACCATGAAGAGCGCCATCATCGCGGTCACGAAGTCGGCGTAGGCGACCTTCCACGCGCCGCCGTGGTGCGCCGCGTGCTTCTCCTTCTTCTTCTTGACGACGATACGCGTCGTGTCCTTGGGCTTCGCCATCAGGCGCCCGTGGACTTGACCTCGCGGCACGCCGCGTCGGTCTCTTCGCTCGTCGGCCGCGTCGACGAGAAGATGGACTTCCGCGCGAACTCGACCGCGACGATCGGCGACGCGCCGCGCAGGTTCGCGAGGAGGCCGTCCTTGATGCAGCGCAGGTAGCGGGTGCGGACGTTCGCCTGCACCTCGACGGTCGTCGCGAGCGGCGAGAGCAGCCCGTACGACATGAGGATCCCGAGGAACGTGCCGACGAGCGCCGCCGCGACGTGGTGGCCGATCGCCTCCGGTCCCTGGTCGAGGTGGCCCATCGTGATGATGATGCCGAGCACCGCGGCGACGATGCCGAGGCCGGGGAGCGCATCGCTCGTCGTGCGGATGAGGGCGATCGGGACGTGCGCCTCCTCGTGGTGGGTCTCGAGCTCGTTGTCGAGGAGGACGTCGAGCTCCTCGGGCGACGCGGTGCCGTTCACGATCTGCTTGAGCGCGTCGCGGAAGAACTCGGTCGCCTCGTGGTTCGCGAGGAAGCCGGGGTACTTCGAGAAGATGCTGCTCTTCTCGAGGTCCATCACGTGCTCGTCGAGCGCGACCGCGCCGTTCTTCCGGATGAACGTGTAGACCTCGTACTGGAGCTTCAGCAGCTCGATGTAGTCGGCCTTGGCGGGCATCTTCCCCGAGAAGGCTTCGCGGAAGGACCCGAACACCTGGCCGCGGATCGAGCCGGGTGCGGACACGATCAGCCCGCCGAGCGCGGCTCCCCCGATGACGACCAGCTCGCTCGGCTGGATCAGGATGTGGAAGCTGCCGCCCGCGAGCGCGAACCCCCCGAGAACCGAAGCGAAGACGACGACGAGACCGATGACGGTGAACATACTCCGGACGTTACTCGTGCCCGGGTCGACGAAAGTTGAGGCGGTCGGCAGAGCGATCGCCTCGGGCGCGCGCCATGGCGTGTGCGCGCGCGGACGCACGAGCGCGGCAGCCGGCGGCGCGGGTCGCCGTGCCGCGATGCTCGGACCTCAGATGCGGATCAGCGGCAGGAGGCGCGCGAGCGGTACGAACGACTCGTCGGCGGGAGCCGCGAGCGCGAGGGCCGGCGTCGGGACCTGCTCGAGGAGGCAAAGCGCCGCGTGACGGGCGCGCTCGGCGACGGCATCGGCAACGTCGCCGACGCGCGCGGATCCGATCGTTTCCACGGCGAGATCGAGATCGCTGGAGACCGCGATGTCGTCGGCCGTGCCGCTGGCGGCAACGAGGTGAATGGTCACGACCATGCGCCCCTCGTGGAGCAAGGGCGATGCCGCCGCACGTGCGAATCCGCGCCGGTTTTTGCGTGACGCAGGCGGCCGCGGATCGTGCAGCGGTGAGGCGGTCGCCTACATCGTGCGCGCGTGCGCGGAAGGACAAGTCGGTGCGCGGGCGAGCCGGCGCGTGTGCGAGCCCGGCGACTCCTGTCGGAGGTGCCCCTCGATTGTCTCATGGATCGAGGAAGGGCACCTCCTCCAACGTCGCTGCCGTGCTCGCACACGCACCGGCCCGCCCGCTTCAACGTCGCCGTTCATCGGCGCGCGTCCGCCCGCGCGCCCGCTCCCGGCCGCCGCCGGCGGCCGTCCGCGGTCGCAGAACGGTCGCGATCACAATGTGCAGCCGAAGCGTCGCGCGGCGAGCCGCGCGCGCGGCCACGACCGCGAACGTACGGTCGAAGCGCGCGTCCGATCGGCACGCGGTGGCTGCGGCGGGAGCGGCGAGTGAGCGAGCACCGGCGGCGACGTCGGAGGAGGCGCCCTTCCTCATCCATGAGACAACAAAAGGGCGCCTCCGACAGGAGCGCCGGGCTCGCTCACGCGCCGCGCCCGCCGCGCTCGGACGTCGTCCAACGCGACGAGTGACGCGCGACGATCGACGAGCGCCCTCTCAGCGCGGCGCGATCACCGGCGCACCGCCACCCATGGGGCCCATCGGACCCGGCGGGCCCGGCATGCCGCCGCCCGGGAAGACGTACGGGTAGACGCTGATCGGGTACTGGTTGTTCTGCGGCAGCGTCGGGTCGAAGCCGGGCTCGCGGCTCTTTCCCGTCGAGAGAACGACGCTCCCGTCGGGGAGGTTCCACGAGCCGATGTGGCGCGACGCATACTCCTGATCGACCATTTGCTGCGGCACGCCGCTCGGGTTCGCCGCCTCCTGGTCGATCATCTTCTGGATGGTCTCGTCGCTCACGCCCGCCTCGCGGAGCTTCAGGACCTCCTCGGTCGTGAGCCCGCGCGCTGCTTCGAGCGACAGCGCGACGATCGCTGCGGTCGCGATCGCCGCGAGCGCGATGCGCTCGACGATGACCTGCATCCGCCGCTTCGAATCGATCCCCTCTCCCATGGCTCCTCCCCCGTCTCCCGCGTGCACCGGTCGCGATCGTCGCGCGCCCGGAGCTATGCCTCCTGCGTCCTGGGTCCGGCTTCGCCGCCGGCGTACGCGACGACGCGCTCGACGTAGCGGCGCGTGAGCGTCGGCAGGAACGGCTCGACGTCGTCGAAGCTCGCGGGGTCGAGCCCGCGCGCTTGCGCGAGCCGCTGCGCCGAGGCGACGCGGCCCTCGCCCGCGTTGAACGCCGCGACCGCGAAGCGCGCGCGCTCTTCGCCGTCCGGGACGGGCGTCGCGCGGAGGCCGCCGCCGAGCCGATCGCCGCGGCGGAAGACCTGATCGAGGTAGCGCAGGTATCCGACGCCGAGCGCGACGTCGTCGCTTCCCGCCGGCCGCTCGACCGCGCCGTTCCGGAAGTGCTGCCGCATCTGCGAAGCGGTCACGCGCGTGACCTGGAACGTGCCGGTGCTGACGCCGTCGGAGCTGCGCGCGGTCGGCTCGAGGCTCGACTCCGCGATCGCGACCCCGAGCGCGAGCTCGGGCGCGACGCCAGCGCTCGCAGCGGAGCGGTGGATCGCCGAAGCGAGCGCGCGTCGCGCCGCGGTGCCGAGCCAGGGCGCCGCCGCGTCCGGGAAGGCGCGCGCGGTGCCGGATGCGGTGGTGGTCGCCGAACGGCTGCCCGCCGTGCCGCGGACGGATGCGAGCGCGGACGATGCGGTCGCGCGCGTCGCGGCCGCGGTCGCGCGCTCGTGCGCCAGGATCTGGGCGAACGCCGTCGGCAGCGACGCGGTGGCAGCGCGGAAGCGCGCCCCGGCTTCGCGGCGAACGATCGTCGCGTTGAAGATCGGTGCGATCATGGGCCTGGGCGACGGCTGGCAAGCCGGATGCCAGCGCGGCCGACGCAGCTCCGCCGCGCGTGCCCGACGCGCCCGCGACGAGCGGGCACGGACGGTGGGCAATGCCTGCCGGGCGGTCGGCAAAGGCGTCCGGGTGGCGGAGCGATGTGGCCGTCGTTGCGCGAGGATGCGGTGGCACCGCGGTTGCTGCTCGCGAGCGGCATGGCGAACAACATCCACGCGCTGCTGCCGCTGAACGCACACCTGAGCCCGGTGCGATCGCCGTCGCAGGCGAAGATCGGCGACATCGACCGCCGCTTCCTCGACGAGCTGACGGGCGTGGCCGCCGCGCGCCACGCGCCGGCGACGACGGCGTCGACCGCGAGCGCGTCGGCGTCCGTGCAGGCGTCATCGGGACGGCGCGCGATCGGCGGTCGTCAAGCGTCGGGGTCGGAGGAGGCGCCGGTGGCCGCGCCCGGCTCGCCCGGCGCGCCGGCGGCAACCGACGGCGACGGCGCGGTCACGAGCGTCGGCACTCTGAGCGAGGACCCGCACACCGCCGGCATGTACGTGCCGCCGGACTTCTACCACGGGAACTCGTACTCGCCGGTCTTCGATCGCCAGGACGAGAACGGGAACTGGGTGCCGACCCCGCGCTTCGAGGGTCAGCACATCTACAGCGAATGGCGCGCCGAGCTGCCGCCCGACTTCGACCCGAACGCGCGCGTCATCCACGATCCGCTGCTGGACAAGCAGGGCCCGCGCTGGTGGAAGCAGGACGAGAACGGCGACTGGGTCCGTCGTCCCGAGGGCCCGGGCGGCCTCGCGCTCGCCGACGACGGCACGACGATCAACACGCTGGATCCCGAGAAATTCCCCGGCATGAGCTGAGCGCAGCGCGACGCTCGCTTTGCCGGCGTGTCCGGCCGCTGATATCGCGGTGGGATGCCATCGCATCGGTCTCGAAGGGGAGGGCGTCGCGCCGCGCGAACGTCCGAGGCGAAACCCGTACGCTCGGCGCCGCGCAAGGCCGCTTCAACCGAGCGCAGCGGCGACGCGAGCAGCGCCGGCGCGGCGAAAGCCGAGGCCGCTTCCGCGCCGCGTTCCGCCGAGCGCTCCACGCCTGCTGCTCGGAGCGACGGGCGGCGGCCGTTCGCGCCGCGTCGCCTTCGCATCGCGCCGGGATATCTTCGGCACGCCGAGGGCTCGGCGCTCGTCACCGCGGGGAGCACGCAGGTCCTCTGCGCCGTCAGCATCGAGGACACGGTGCCGGACTTTCTGCGCGGGTCGGGACGGGGATGGCTCACGGCCGAGTACTCGATGCTGCCGCGCGCGACCCACACGCGGAGCCAGCGCGAGGCGAGCCGCGGGCGGGTGTCCGGGCGTACGCACGAGATCCAGCGGCTGATCGGTCGGAGCCTGCGCGCGGTGGTCGACCTGTCGCGGCTCGGCGAGCGCACGCTCTTCGTCGACTGCGACGTCCTCCAGGCCGACGGCGGCACCCGCACCGCCGCGATCAACGGCGCGTACGTCGCGGTGGCGCAGGCGCTCGACCGCCTCGTGCAGGAGGGCTCGCTCGCCGAGAGCCCGCTCCGCGAGCCCGTCGCGGCGATCAGCGTCGGGATCGTCGGCGGCGACGTTCTCGTCGACCTCGCCTACGACGAGGACAGCCGCGCCGAGGTCGATGCGAACTTCGTGATGACGGGGAGCGGCGGGCTCGTGGAGGTCCAGGGCACCGCCGAGGGCCGGACGTTCGCGCGCGAGCAGCTCGGCGCGATGCTCGACGCCGCTTGGGGTGCGATCGAGCGGATCCACAAGCTGCAGGAGGACGTCCTCGCCGCTCACCGCCGGCGCGCGACGGGCCGCGCGGGTGGAGCGCCCACGCGTGGACGCGCGCGCGGGAACGCACCGCGCGGGAACGCACCGCGCAAGGTGGCGAAGCGAGCGGCGGGCGCCTGAAGGCGCGCGCCCGCGTTTCAGCCTGCCCGGGAGATCCGTTGCGCGTCCGCGGTCCGATCGTCCTCGCCTCGCGCAACCGCGGAAAGCTGCGCGAGCTGCTCGACCTCGCGTCGGGCGCGCTCGAGCTCGTGCCCCTGCCCGACGATCCGCCGCCGCCCGAGGTCGCCGAGGACCAGCCGACGTATCTCGGAAACGCGACCAAGAAGGCGGTCGCCATCGCGCGCTTCACGGGACGCCCCGCGCTCGCCGACGACTCGGGGCTCGAGGTCGACGCTCTCGGCGGCACGCCCGGCGTGCGATCCGCGCGCTACGGCGGTCTCGGCCTCGACGACGCCGGCCGCTACCGCCGGCTCCTTTCCGAGCTCGCCGGCGTGAGCAATCGCCGGGCGCGCTTTCGCTGTGCCGTCGTCCTGGCCGACGGCGACGACCACGTCTCGGCGGAGGGCGTGGTCGAGGGCTCGATCGGCGACGCGCCGCGCGGCGACGGCGGCTTCGGCTACGATCCCATCTTCGTGGTGGACGGCTTCGGCGGCCGCACGATGGCCGAGCTCTCGCGCGACGAGAAGAATCGCGTCTCGCACCGCGCCCGGGCGATGCGCGCGCTCGTCGCGAAGCTCGGGGTGACGAGCGCCGAGCCGTCGTCGGGCCCGCGTTCGCATTGACAATGCCCCGCGGGGAACCTTAAGCCTTTGCTTTCGGCGCTTGCCGACGGCGGCCGGATCGCGGGGCGTGGCGCAGCCTGGTAGCGCACCTGCCTTGGGTGCAGGGGGTCGGAGGTTCAAATCCTCTCGCCCCGATTGGCCGACTTGCCGCGGCGACGCGCCGGGCGCCAGTAGCTCAGGTGGATAGAGCAACGGCCTTCTAAGCCGTGGGTCAGGGGTTCGAGTCCCTTCTGGCGCGGTGATTCGTTCTCCGCACGCGGCGAGCGTTGCGATGTGCGGTGCGGGCAGGTATCGCGCGGTCTTGCCGTCCTGGTGAGTGTAGCTCAGCTGGCAGAGCACCGGATTGTGGCTCCGGGGGTCGAGGGTTCAATCCCCTTCACTCACCTTTAAGGCGAGGGCCTCGCGGCCCTCGCCCCGTCGGGCAAAGCCCGACGGGGCCCCACTCCCGCGGTCGCTTCGCTCCGCGCGCGCTTCGCGCGCGATGGTGCCGGTGGCGGCGCGGGGTGTTGAGGGTGCGCTCGCGCGGCGGGTGCTTGGCCGCGCGCTTCGCGCGCGAGCCTTCTCGCGACGTTTGTCGGAGGCTCTAGCGGGCGGCGGCGGCGAGGGCGGGTTGGCGGGATTCGTGGGAGAGGAGCCAACGTTTGCGGTCGAGGCCGCCGCCGTAGCCGGTGAGGTCGCCGGTAGCGCCGATGACGCGGTGGCAGGGGACGACGATGCAGATCGGGTTGGCGCCGTTGGCCGCGCCGACGGCGCGGACGGCGGCGGGGGCGCGGATGTCGCGCGCGACGTCCGAGTAGGAGGCGGTTTCGCCGACCGGGATCTGCCGGACGCGTTTCCACACCGCGAGCTGGAACGGAGTGCCGTGCGGCGCGATCTCGATCTCGTCGAGGACGGACAGGTCGCCGGCGAAGTAGTCGCGGATGCGGCGCAGGGTCGCCGACGTCCTCGGCGCGGGCCGCCATGCGGAGCGGGTCGAGCCGAGCTGGCGCTCGAGGCGGGCGAGGGTGCGGTCGCCGCGGTCGGCGAAGAGGAGCGCCAGCAGGCTGTCGCCGTCGAGGACGACGTCCAGCGCGCCGATCGGGGTCGCGATCTCGGCGATCGTCGGGGTCATCGTGGAACCTCCTTCCCGCTGGTGCGGGCGTGTGCGGATCCTGTCATGGATCGGGATCCGCGTCGCGCGGCGACGTGCCGCGTGGACGTATCCGTATAAGAGGATACGACCGCGGACTCGCGGGATTCGGACGCGGTGGTCGGCGCCGGTGCGATGGCGCGCGGCCGCGGTTGGGCCGCCGGCACGAGCGGCTCGTCGGCATTGCGCGCCCGGAAGCAGGTCGGTAAGAACCCGGTGGGCCGCTAGCTCAGTTGGTAGAGCAGCTGACTCTTAATCAGCGGGTCCTCGGTTCGATCCCGGGGCGGCCCACTGCCGAAAGCCTCCGAGAGATCGGGGGCTTTCGCGCTCTTCGCTGAGGGAATCGTATGCACGAAACCCTCGGGATGTTTCCACTTGTTTCCACTCTCGAGTTCCGGGTCGTCAAGGCGGTCGACGGCGGCCGTGTTTCCGCCGGGAGCCAGGTGGCCGCACGTGTCGACCGTGATCTGGATCGAGTAGTCCATCTGGAACTTGCCGTTTCGGCTTGACGCCGGCATTCGTGCCTTCGGTGCAACTGCAGTCCAGGGTCACGATCGAGTTTCTGCCGCCGCTCGACTGGTCGCGACTCGGGCGACGTGCCGCGACCGATCTCGGCCGCCAAGGCCCGGCTCGCCAGGCTCAACCGCACGGCCTGGAGCCTGTACGGCAGCGTCTGGCGCTGCTTCGCGGCCGGGGACGACAAGACGCTGCGGGCCATGAAGTCCGTCGATTACGCGGCCGCCCACTACGATGAGGCCCCCGCCCTCGTCGTCGTCTGCCTGCGCGTCGTGCGCTACGGGCCCATCGTCAGCGGCTTCCGCCTTCCGTTCCCGGCGTTCTGGGACGCGATCTTCTACGGCACGGCCTTTCCGGCCGTGCAGAACTTGCTGCTCGCGTGCCGGGCCGCCGGCCTCGGCGCCGCGCTCAACGTGATGCCGCTGTGGAATCTGACACTCGCGCGCGCGACGCTAGGCCTTCCGCTGTGGGTGACGCCGGTAGCTGTCGTGCCGATCGGCTGGCCGATGGGCCGCTACGGCCCGACTTCGCGGCCCGCGGTCGAATCCGTCGTGCACGTCGACCGTTGGGACAACCTCGCGTTCGCGTCCGGAAATCCCGGCGCGAACGCCGAAAGCGGGAAAGCGGGATCGCGATGAGAAAGGAAGATCGACCAGGGTCGGCCGCGTCGAGCAGATCGCTTCATCCCGCTCGCGCGCCGGCCACGTAGTCGCGCGCCATCTCGCCCATGGCGTGGGCGAGGAACGGAACGAGGGGGCGCTGCGCGGCGATCTCGGGTCGACCGACCGTCCAGCCGAGGTAGCTCAGCCCGCGCGCGACGAGAAGGGTCGGAAGCTCCTCGAGCTGGTGTTGGGGGAAGGCTCGCACGGCGCGATAGCCCTCGAGGTAGCCCGCGAGCGCCGGCTCGAAGCCGCCGAGGAGCCTCAGCGGGAAGAGCGACGTGGCGAGCTCGAAGCCGAACCAGCTCCAGCCGCAGTCGTCGAAGTCGATCACCCGGATGGCAGCGTCGGCGGTGAGCACGTTGTCGGGAACGAGATCGCCGTGGATGAGCTCGTTCGCGGGCCCGAGCGCGTCCAGCCGTTCCCTAGCTCGATCGCGGGCTGCGAGCAGGAGGGCGCGCAGGTCGGGATCGAGGTCGGCGAGCTCCCAGAAACGGCCGAACGTCGGCGAATCGCCGACGAGCGTCTCGGCGCTCCACGAGGGGCGCGCGAAGCCGGCCGGGCGCTGCCACTCGAGACCGTGCGCGTGGATCCGTGCGGCGATCGTGCCGATGGTCGCGTAGAGCTCGCGGAGCCCGCAGTCGTCGAGCGCGACACCGCCTTCGAGCGTACCGACCGGGGCGCCGTCCACCCAGGCGAGCAAATCGCACTGCCGGGGTTCGGGCACGCCCTCGTGGGAAGCAATCGACAGAACGTCGCCGTTCTCCGCCGGCAGCATGGCGGGCGTTTCGACCCCCGACGCGCCGAGAGCGCGAATCCAAGCCGCCTCCGAGCGGATCTCGTCATCGGTGCGATACGCGGGCCGGTGCACCCGCAGGACGTTCCGGTCACCCCCGGCCGGGGTCACGCGGAAGACGGCGTTCTCGCGGTACTTGATGAGGCCGAGCTCCGCCTCCTCGAACCGCCAGGCGCGCAGCGCACGGTGCGCGAGGCCGGCGAGGAGAGCCGTCTGCTCGGCTTCCGAAAGCTCGACGAACCCCATGCGATCAGACCCGTTCGCGCTCGAGGTCGCCGAGCGCGGTATCGAGGCGCTCGAGCAGGGTGTCGCAGTAGGCGTCGTCGACGAGGAGCCCCGGCTTGAACTGGAGCACGGACATCTCGAAGGCAGCGAACATCGCCCACACGCCCCGCTCGTAGAGCGCGCGCGAGAGCCGCACTCCGCCGATCGGGTCGTCGACCTCGAGCCCGATCACGAGGCCCTGCTGGCGAATACCGCGCAGGATCGGGTGGCGCGCGCGCAGACCGGCGAGGTCCGACGCGAGGCGCGCGGCGATCCGCTGGACGTGAGCGAGCGTTTCGGGGTGGCCGCAGATCTCGAGAACGCGTGCGGCGACGCGGCAGCCGATCTCGGCTCCCCCGAAAGTGGACACGTAGGCCCAGCCCTGCTCGCGGAGGAACCCTCCCACGGCGCGCGTCATGACCACGGCGGAGATCGGGTACAGTCCGCCGGAAAGCCCCTTGCCGGTGACCAGCACGTCGGGCTCGACGCCGAAGCCGTCGATCGCCCAAAGCCTTCCCGTGCGACCGAGTCCCGTCTGCACTTCGTCGGCGACGAGGATCGCACCGTACCTCTCGCAGAGCGCCTTCACGCCGGGAAGATAGCCGGGAGAGGGCACCGGGAAGCCGTAAGTCGCCGGGATGGTCTCGAGCAGGACCGCAGCGACGTCGCCGGGCGCGAGGGCACGCTCCATGGCGCGGAGGTCGTCGAAGGGAACGGTCGCGAACTCGTCGGGGTAGTCGCTCCGGAAGAGGCGCGCGCTCGCATCGCGACCGGCAGCGCCCGATAGGCCGGTCGCTCCGTGGAAGCCCGCTTCGAGCGCCACGATCCGACGCCGCCCGGTCGCCCAGCGCGCCGCGCGGATCGCGAGATCGTTCGCCTCGCTGCCCGATGGTGTGAAGACGCTGTAGTGGAGGTCACCGGGCGTCGAGCGCGCGAGCTTCTCGGCCAGCTCTCCGCGCGCCTCGGCGGGGAAGTGGTGGTTCCCGATGTCGAGCTCCGCGAGGGCTTCGACGAGCGCGGCCTGCAACTCCGGATTTCGGTGTCCGAGGTTGAACGTGCCGCCGTTCAAGTGGAGGTCGAGGAGCTCGCGCCCATCGAGATCCCAGATCCGGTAGCCCTCGCGCCGGCCGATCACGAGCGGTGTGCCGAGACGGAGCCAGGTCTCTACGCGGCCCGGCATCCCGTACTCGCGCGCACGCTCGAGCGCGCGCCGCTTGCGCTCCGACATCCCTGCGTAGGGGTCCTGCTGAGGATCCATGACGTCTCCCCTTCTGCGTACCGCCACGTCGGCGACGTGCCGATCGCGCGAAGATATGGTGCGCCTCAGGATTGCGGCGCGAGCGCCTGCAAACCCCAGGGTGGAGAAGCATTCACCAGCACACCGGGGCGGCACTTCATCTTGAGCTGGACGAACTCGACTCCCGGCTTGTGCGCGGTCAGCACGTATTCCCCAGGCGGAACCTGGATGTAGAGCACGCCGCCGTCCTCGCTGGTTTCGGTGCGGGTCGGGTCCGGGAGGACGCTCTCGTTGAAGTAGATCGGGCCGTGCTCCCGCGGCAGGGGCGGCTCGATCGTCACCGTCGCACCCGCTTCGCCATGGGCGCCGGGATCGTACAGCGACTTGCCGACACGCGTCACGGTGGTCGGCATCTGGCAGGCGTGCTCCTCGTCGGGGACGATGCCGAGCAGGGCGGCGAGCCCCGCGTAGACGTCGTGCGGCACGGCCTGGAAGGTGATGCGCTCGAGCCCCTCGGGTGGCACGACGTGCGTGCCGGTCTGGATCAGGTGGTAGTCGGGATGCTCGAGGACCAGCGATACCTCGGAGCCGACCGGGATGCCGTCGAAAGCGAAGTGCCCGTCGCCGCCGGTGACCATGCGCTTCTCCGGGATCTCGAGAATGTGGACCGTAGCGCCTTCGATGCGGCGGTTGCCGCCGTTGAACGGAATTGCGTCGCCGCTCACCGATGCGGTCGCGACCGAGCCGCGGTCGGCGTCGCCGCACCCGGCGAGGACGGCACAGAGCAAGAGCGCGCTTAGGCGGCGGAGGGCGGCTCCCCGGTGCACGGCGCTGCACCTCGCGCGCAACGCGTTCCGGACGAGGACCGAACCGGCCGACGTGGAATGGATGGAGAAGGTCTCCGACGAGCAATACCAGCTCAAGGAAGGAGCCGCATCGTGAGGGCAACCGTGCTCTACGGGGCCGCGACGTCCGCACCGTCAAGCATGGTGACGTCGTGGTCATGCCCTTCGCGAGCTCGGACGGCACCTGCCACTTCTGCCACGAAGGCCTGACCACGGCCTGCGTGCACGGGACCTCCTTCGGCAACGACGGCGTGAACGGCGCCCAAGCCGAGGCCCTGCGCATTCCCTACGCCGGCGGAACCCTCTACCGGCTGGACGTAGCGGAAGAGACCGCACTGATGCCATCTCTCCTCACGCTCTCGGACGTGATGGGCACCGGTCACCATGCAGCCGTTGTGGCAAGGGTGGCGCCCGGGAAGAGCGTCGCGGCTATCGGTGACGGCGCAGTGGGCCTCTGCGGCGTGATCGCTGCCAAACGTCTCGGCGCTGAGAGAATCATTATCATGGGCCGGCACCCCGATCGGATTGCGCTCGCGCGCGACTTTGGCGCCACCGATGTGGTCAGCGAGCGGGGAACCGAAGCCGTCGAGCGCGTGAAGGACCGGTGCAGGCGGCCGGAGTGACGCTGCACGTAGCTCAGAATACGAGCGGCCGGAGATCGAACATCGATGGCCGAACGACTCGCCACGCCGGCTACGCGGTGAGCCAGAGAGTCCGAAAGCGAGTCGAGGAGATCTTCGGCTGGGCAAAGACGGTCGGTGGATTGCGGCGAACGAGTTTCCGCGGAGTCGCGCGGACGGCCTTCTGGGGACCTACATCGTGGGCGCCGCGTACAACCTCGTCCGGATGACCCGGCTCATGCCGCAGGTGGCGACGCCGTGAGGCGGCGCGGAGAGCGAAGCGGGTCGCGCAGACCGCCGCGAGCTGCAGGGGATCGGTCGGTCCGCGCTCATGTCCCCTAAGCTGACCAGGGTGCGCCTCATTCGACCAGAAACCGCCGATTCTTCCATGGCCTGCTAGAGCATCTCAGCCACGAAACCTGCCGCGTTTGCCGCCTGTTGCAGGACGAGCAGCAGCACGAGGAGAGTCGCTCGTCGGCCTCGCTCCCTCGCGTAGGGACGCAGCAGCAGGTCGCGATAGAAGCGGCGGTCGATGCGGAATCGCGCCCAACGCCCGCGGACGCTGTGAAAGCGGTAGGCACCTCGTCCATAGCCGAAGTGCTGCCGCCAGAGACCCGCGATCGTCAGATCGTGAGCGTGGTGCACGACCGCGTCGGCCGCGTAGACGAGGCGGCGCCCCCTCTCGCGCCAGCGATCGCAGAGATCGCGATCCTCCGCCGTCCTGAATGCCGGATCGAACCCGCCGAGATCACGAAAATCCTCGGTAGGGGCGGCGAGGTTGTTCGACGCGAAGAACCGCGCATCGTCGGGATCGCGATTGTAGTGCGCATAGACGTTCTCGAGCACGAGGTGGCTCAGCGCGGAGCAGGCGTTGGCGGGGAGGGCGTTGAGCGTGCGGCCGCCGATGAGGCTCCCTGGGGCCTCCTTCGCACGCGATTCGAGCGCGAGGAGCCAGCCGACGTCAGTCATGCAATCGTCGTCGGTGAACGCGAGATACCCGCCCCGGGCGTGCTCGGCTCCCACGTTGCGCGCGCGGGCCGCCCCCGAGTGAGCAACGCGAAGCACGGTGAGGTCGAGGGCCGAGCGAAACGGCGCTGCGACGTCGGCCGCGGCCATGGATCCGCCGTCATCGACGACGATGACCTCGAACCCGCGGCGCGGGCAAACGAGCGTCGCCAGGGACGCGAGGCAGCGAGCGAGCTCGACCGGGCGGTCGTAGGTGGGGATGATGATCGAGAAGGCGGGGGAACCGACGATCATCGACGGCTCCCGTTTCCATCGCGGCGTTCGAGACCTCCGACGTTCACGGGACGGCCGGTTCGGATGGACTCGGTGGCCGCGACCACGATCTCGAGCGCCCTCCTGCCGTCGTCGAACGTGCTCTCGGTGGGGATCCCCTCGCGAGCACGGTCCGCGAAGTGCCGCCACGTCGCGCGATAAGAGGCGAGAAACGAGCCGCGCCGTTCGGCGCTCGCGAGCGCGCCGGGCAGCGCCCGAACGGCTCGCACCAGGTCGCCGGCGCGACGTCCGAGGTCTCCGGAGAAGCTCGTCCCCACGCTCAGCGCGTACCCGTCGAAGCGATAGGGCGAAACGGAGAGGCGCCCGTGCTGACCGTAGACCTCCATCTCGTGCGCCTCGGCGGCGCATTGCGAGAACGCCGAGACGGCGAGTGCGCCGCTTCGGAGGCGGCCGGTAATCGTTGCCGTTCGGCCTTCGGCGCCGGCTTCGCTCCGTTGCCACGCGAAGACCTCGTCGATCTCGCTCGCGACGACGAATCGCCACAGGTCGACATGATGTACGGCGAGATCGCTCAGCACGCCACCTCCGAGATCGCCCCGACGGCGCCACTCGGGGATGCCCGTATACTGTGTGGATCGACTGCTCCATACGCTGCGAACCAGCTCGACCTGGCCGATGAGCTCCTGCGCGATGGCCCGTCGCGCGTTCCGTACGTGGCGGTGGTAGCGGAGATTGAACCCGACCATCGTGGTCGCCGAGCTGGTCCGCGCGCGCCCGACGAGACGGTCGGCCTCGTCGAGGTCTAGGCAGAGTGGTTTTTCGACGAAAACGTGCTTCCGCGCATCGAGCGCGGCCAGGACGATCGGCGCGTGCGCGGCGGGCGGCACGCACACGGCCACGGCATCGACCTCGGGATCGCGAAGCAGCATCTCGTGGTCGCGGTAGCGTCGATCGATCGCGAACCGCCGGCCGACCGAGCCGAGCCGTTCCGGATCGATGTCGGCGATCGCTACGGCCCGGAGGTCTGAGAGCGACGCGATTGCAGGCAGGTGAAGGCGCTCGCACGCATAGCCGCAGCCGACGATTCCGAGACGTAGAGGCGGGCGTTTCCTTCGCATCGATTCCACTGCGCGCGCCCGGTGGTCAGTGGATGCCCGCGGCCCGGAATGCGCCATCCGCCGCCCTCGAGATCGATCGCGGCCGGCAGCCGCTCGTCGCCTGGACGCCAGCGGCGGAAGACGGATGAGCCCTTGTGAATCCGGCGCGGATGCGGGAGCAGTTGCGCCGGGCATGGGGCGGGGCAAGGTCCTCTTCGTCACCAACTGGTACCCGACGAACGAGCAGCCGCTGCGCGCGCCGTGGGTTCGCGAGCACGCACGCGCCGTACGGCTCTATGACGATGTCGCCGTGCTGCATTGTGGCGAGGCCGGCTCCGAGCTGGGGCGACCCTATCAGATGGAGCTTCGGGTTGACGAAGCACCGGAAGGACGAATCCCTACCTATCGCGTCTCGTATCGGTCGTCGGCCATTCCCGGGGTCTCCTATCTCACTTACGTCTCGGTCCTCTGGCGAGCGTATCGCCGCGTCGTCGAGGACGGATTTCGGCCGGATGTCATTCATGCTCACGTCTACGACAGCGGCGTCCCGGCGCTCCTGATCGGGAGGTGGCACGGGCTTCCGGTCCTGATCAGCGAGCACTTCTCCTCGTTTCCGAGGAAATCGCTCGGCCGGATCGATGTCCTCAAGGCGTGGCTCGCATTCCGGTGGGCAGATCGGGTCCTTCCGGTCAGCCACGCCCTCCAGCGAGCGATCGAGGACTACGGCATTCGCGCGCGCTTTCATGTGATCCCGAACGTCGTCGACATGGTGCTGTTCTTCCCACCGCGTACTCCGCGGCAGCCGCGAGATCCCAAGCGGCTCCTCTTCGTGGGACAGCTCGAGCCGGTCAAGGCCGTCCCCTGCCTGCTGCGCGCTCTCTCCCACCTGGCCGAGCGGCGCCATGACTGGCACTTGGACATCGTCGGCGAGGGGCGCGAGAGGATCGCCTGCGAACGCCTCACGGAGGAGCTGGGCATCCACGATCGAGTGACGTTCCACGGTCGCAAGTCGAAAGCCGAGGTAGCGGAGTGGATGCGGCGGGCCGACCTCTTCGTGCTTCCCAGTCTGTGCGAAACCTTTTCGGTTCCGGTCGCCGAAGCGCTCGCCACGGGAACACCCGTCCTGGCAACGCGGTGTGGTGGACCCGAGGAGCTCGTCGCCGACGACGTCGGCAGGCTGATCGTCCCAGAAGACGTCGCTGGGCTGTGCGACGCCCTCGACGACATGCTCGACCACCTGCGTCTCTACTCGCCGGCACGGATTTCACGGTACGCGACCGAGCGGTTCTCGCCGCAGCTCGTCGGTGGCGAGCTGCACGACCTCTACCGAAGCTTGCGCCGATGACCGCGCTCGCCTCGACCATCAGATTGACGGTCCCCTGGTCCGCCAGCGACAATCGCGACCGGCGAACTCCGCTGCTCGTGAGAGGGAAGAGCGCATCGCCGGGAGCTCAGAGGAGACGAGGATGCCCGATCGATCGCCGCAGCTGTCGGTCGTGATCGCCACGCCGGACGGCTTCGAGACGATCCGAAAGACGGTCCACCACCTGCGCGTGCAGACCGTCAGCGACCGCCTCGAGCTGGTGATCGTGGCCCCGTCGGCAGAGCGGCTCGAGCTCGATCCCGGTGAGCTGAGTGCGTTCTGCCAGGCCCGAGTGGTCGACGTCGGCCCGACCCAATCCATCGCGCGCGCGCACGCGGCGGGGATCCGTCGCGCGACCGCACCGGTCGTGGTCTTGGCCGAAGACCACTCGTTCCCCGAGGCCGGCTGGGCCGAGGCGTTGATCCGGCGGCACGTGGAACAGTGGGCGGTCGTGGGACCCGTGGTGCGCAACGCGAACCCGGACCGGCTGCTCAGCTGGGCCGACTTCCTGCTGGGGTATGGAGCGTGGATGGACCCGGCCCCGGCGGGAGAGGTCGATTACCTGCCGGGACACAACAGCAGCTACAAGCGTGCCGTCTTGCTCGCCCTCGATGACGAGCTGGAGGTCGCGCTCGAGGCGGAGTTCCATCTGCACGAGGCGCTGCGCGCGCGTGGCCATCGGCTCTACCTCGAGCCGGCCGCGCGGACCGCGCACGTGAACTTCGGTCGGTTCTCGCCCTGGGTTCCCTATCTCGTCCACGCCGGGCGGGTCTTTGCCGCGGCGCGGGCTCGCCAGTGGTCGTGGCGTCGTCGACTCATCTACGTCGGCGGCGCACCGCTCATCCCGCTGGTGCGCCTCCTGCGCGTTCGCGACGAGATTCGGCGGCCCGGCCGGCCCGCCCATCTCTGGCCCCGCGTCGCTCCAGCGCTCATCGTGGGCCTCTGTCTCGACACGCTTGGGCAGCTCCTGGGCTACGCCTGCGGCGCGGGACGGGCCGGCGAAAAGCTGTACGATTTCGAGTTCCACCGCGATCGCCACGGCGGCCGCCGACGGGCCGGGTGAGAGGCGGGCTCGGCGTGAGCCAGCGCCGAGCGTGTCGGGCGCTCGAGTTGCGCGGTCGACCGTGCGGCGCGAGAAACCTCCGCGAGGTCCGGGTCGTCGAGGCGATCCACCGCTTCGATTCACCGCGAACGAACCCGTGCGAAACGACGTTGCGCCGCTTCGAGAACCGACCCGCCATCGTGAGGGCGGAGCCGCCAGTGCCGCTCGTGGAGGGGCTGCGATCCAGGCGATCGGCGATCGACACGAGCGCCGCGCGCGGCAGCTTCTCGCGCAACAGCGCATAGGCTCGGCGCTCCGACTGTTCGTCGAGGCCCGACGTCGCCTCGTCGAGAAAGATCCAATCGGGCTCGTGAAGTAGGGCTCGCAGCAGCGCGAGGCGCTGCTGCGAGCCGCCGGACAGGTAGTGCTGCCGGTGCCGGGAGTCGTCCAGCCGATCCGCCAGCGCTCCGAGGTCGAGAAAGCGCAGGATCTCGCGAATGCGATCGTCGGAGAACGTCCCGGCGGGATCCGGGTAGGTGACGGCGTCGCGAAGCGTGCCGATCGGAAGGTGCGGTCGCTGCGGCAGGAATGCGATCTTGGCACCCACGGGTAGCTCGATCCGACCCGAAGCGAAGCGCCAGATGCCCGCGATCGTCCGCAACAGCGTCCGCTTGCCGGCTCCGCTGGGGCCGAAGAGAGCGATGCGATCGCCTCTTCGGATCTCCGCGTTGGCGTCGTCGATCAGCGGCCGGCCGTCGGGCCGACTCAGCTGGACGTGCTCGAGACGAGCGCATCATCGGGCGCGACGTGCATGCGGACGCCCGCACCATTCGTCGTGTCGGCACGAACCGCGTCGAGCTCATCTGTAGCGTGACCAGGCGCTCGACGTTGGCTCGCCAGCGGGCGATCTCCTGATATGCGTTCACGAACCAGATGAGCGCTCCCGACACCTCCCCATAGGCGATGCGCGTCTGGATCACCGCGCCGAGCGTCATGTGCCGCTGAAGTAGGCCGGCGCCGCGACCAACAACGGAACGAGCGAATTGGCCTGGCCGATCCCGGTCGTGAGCATTGCCAGGTTCCGCTGTGCACGGATCAGCTCCCACCAGTTCGTCACGACGTTGGCGAAGCGCTGCAGCGCGAGGCGCCGTTCGGCGGGTGCGCCGGCGGCGAGCGCAATCGGCTCGACGTTCTCGCGAAAGCGAACGAGCTTGTAGCGGACGTCGGCCTCGAAGCGCTGCCGGTCGAACTGGACCGGCACCAGGCGCCGCCCGACGCGGTGGGTGATCCAGCTCGCCGGGAGGGCGTACCCGATCGCCACCCACATCATGATTCCGGGGATCCGCAGGTGCGTGCCCTCCGCGAGGGACGGCGTCCAGCTCCCGGAAAGCGTCCACAGGATCGTGGCGAACGAGAGAAGCGTGACGAACGCGGAGAGCAGGGAAAGGGGGAGACCGAGCGCGCTCGCCACGAACTCCCGGAGGTCCTCGGCGATCCGCTGGTCGGGGTTGTCGATCATCCTGCGGTGCAGCTCCATCTCGCAGGACGTCTGCGGGTCCATCCATAGGCCGAGGAAGTGGTCCGTCAGCCAGCGGCGCCAGCGGATCTCGAGCCGCCCGCGCACGTAGATGCGATACGTCGAGACCACGACGTACCCGAGCGCGACGACGAGGAACAAGCCGACGGCAGCCGAGAAGGCGACCATGTCCTTCCCGCCGAACGCGTCGAAGATCTGGCGCTGTGCGTCGGAAAGGAGCACCACGCCGTAGACGGATGCGACCTCGAGGGCGACGGTGACCGCGAGCAGACCACCTCCCTTCGGTGCGTCGTCGGATGCCCAGTAGAGCCGGGTGAGACGTACGAGGTGGCGCAAGAACTCGAGTCCGAACAGTGAGTGCTTGTGGACGAGTGGCACGAGAGACCTCCGTCTCGGAGTGCCTTCGTTGTTCGTACGGCGCCTTCCGCCGGATCAACCGCAATGCCGCACGCACCGGCTTCCCTCCGCGGCTTCGACGTCGGGATTTACGGTCTTGTGCAAGGCACCGGCCGCTCGCCGCTCGCGGTGCGGGCGATCAAGCCGGATGTCCGTCTGCTCATGCGCCTCGGGATGGAGCCCGGCCCAACGGCTGGGATATGACGGGGTCCGTGGTTGCGAGCTCATTCCTCGGACGGCGGAGACGGGGCTCGTCCTGTGCGGTCTGCTGCGCTCGAACGATCGAGCGCTCGACGTTTCGGCGGAGAAGAGGTCGCCGATGAGCCGCTATCTCGTCACCGGAGGGACCGGTTTCATCGGCAGCCACGTGCTCCGGGCGCTCACGCGCCGGGGCGGAATCCTGCACGTCGTCGTCCGTGCCCGCTCGCGCGAGCGCCTCGTGCGGCTGGCGAGAGACTGCGGCGCCGAGGAGCGCATCCATCCTCTGGTCGGCGACGTGACGCTGCCCGATCTCGGGCTGTCGCGCGAGGACGTGTCGGCGCTGCGCGGCCACGTCGATCACGTCGTGCACGCCGCCGCCGCCTGCGACTGGAGCGCGGACGAGGAGGCCGCGGAGGCCGTCGACGTCGAAGGCACGCGCCACGCGATCGAGCTCGCGCGCTCGCTCGACGTCCGAAGCTGCTTCCACCACGTGAGCTCGATCCTGGTCGCGGGCCGCTACGCCGGGCGGTTCGAAGAGCGAATGCTCGACGAAGGGCAGACGTTCCTCCATCCGCCCGGCGAGTGCAGGCTGCGCGCCGAGCTCCTGGTGCGCGAGCTGCGCGAGCTGCCCTTTCGGGTGTACCGCGCCGGCATCCTGGTCGGCGACTCGCAGACCGGCGCCGCCGACGCTGCCGGTGGGCCCTACCATTTCTTTCGCTTGCTGCGCGGGCTACGCGATCTGCTTCCGCACTGGGTGCCGCTCGTCGGGCCCGAGGGCGGCCTCCTGCAGATCGTTCCGGTCGACTACGTCGCCGCCGCGATCGACTACCTGGCGCATGCTCCGGGGCTCGACGGCAAGACCTTCCACCTCCTGGACCCCGCGGCGCACAGCGCGGGCGAGGCGTTCAACATCCTGTCCGAGGCCGCGCGCGCGCCCGGCTTCGCGCTTCGTCTGGGGTTTCCCGACCTGGGTTCGATCGTGCCCGCCTTCCTGGGCGACCGGCTGGCCGACGGGGCGGAGCTGCTGACCGAGGGAATGCTCGGCGAGCTGGGCATACCCCCGTCGGTCTCTTCCCTGATCGACTCGCCCACCACCTTCGATGCCGGCGAGGCCGACGCGGCTCTCGCCGGATCGGGGATCTGCTGCCCTCCGCTCGAGAGCTACGCGGAGCGGATCTGGAGCTACTGGGAGAAGGATCTCGATCCGGAGCGAGCGGTGTCCCGCCCGCCAAAGGGAAGGCTCGACGGCAAGGTCATCGTCGTCACCGGCGCCTCGAGCGGAATCGGCCGCGAGGTGGCGCGGCAGGTCGCTGCGCTCGGCGCTCGCGCCCTCCTGCTGGCCCGGCGAGACGACGTGCTCGCCGAGGTCGCGGACGAGATCCGCGCCTCCGGCGGCGATGCGTGGCACTACCCCGTCGACCTCACCGACTTCGACGCGTGCGACCGAGCGGTCGAGCGCATCTTCGCCGATCACGAGGCCGTCGACGTCCTGATCAACAATGCCGGGCACTCGATTCGCCGCTCGGTCGAGCTCTCGCTGCACCGCTTCCACGACTTCCAGCGCACGATGCAGCTCAACTACTTCGCCGCCGTGCGTCTCATCCTGGCGTTCCTCCCGGGCATGCGGGCGCGGCGGCACGGCCACGTCGTGAACGTGTCGACGGCCGGCGTGCAGTTCGGCGCGCCGCGCTTTGCGGCCTACGTTGCCAGCAAGGCGGCCCTCGACGCCTTCTCGCGCTCGCTCGCGACCGAGGTGATGGCCGACGGGATCCACGTCACGACGGTCTACATGGGCCTCGTCCGGACGCCGATGATCGAGCCGACGCGCGTCTACCGCAACCTGCCCGCGATGAGCCCGGAGCACGCCGCGGCGCAGGTCGTCGACGCGCTCTTCTCCCAGCCGGCGACGGTGTCGAGCGCGTTCGGCACGCTCGCGGTCATCCTGCACGTGCTTGCTCCGGAGGTCTCGGATCGCGTGCTGAGCATGCTCTACCGCATCTCACCGGAAGGGCGGGGGTCGCCCGCGCGCGCGAAGAGCTGAGCGTGCCCCACGCGACCTCCCGGGGCCGCCGTGTCAGCGACAAACGCCGCGCGCGACCAGGCTCTCGACCTCGCTCTCCGTCAAGCCAAGGACGCGAGTCAGCACGTCGGCGGTGTGCTCGCCGAGCCGCGGGGCGCGTGCGACCGGCGACATGGGCGTGCGGCTCATGCGCAGCGGGTTCGCGGTGTAGCGCGCACCACCCACGTCGGGGTGGACGACGGTGACGAGAGCGTGGCGTGCCGCGAGGTGGGGATCGCTGCGGTGCTCCTCGGGACCTTGCACCGGCATGGCGGAGACTCCGGCCGCCTGCAGGATGCCGGCGACCTCCTCCGGCGTGCGCTCGCGTGTCCACTCCGCGACCCGCGCATCGAGCCAACGGCGCGCGGCGCGCCGCGCCTCGAGCGTCGCGAGCGCCGGCTCTCGGCTCCAGCCGACGGCGCGCTCGAAGCGCTCCCACGCCGCCTCGCCCACGACGGCGATCGCGCACCACCGATCGTCGCCGGTGCAGGGGTAGACGCCGTGTGGGCAGGCGTAGTCGGCGTCGTTGCCCGGTTGGCGCGTCGGGCGGCCGGTGAGCGCGTGCTCGAGGTAGAACTCGGCCATGAGGTAGGCGGTCGCTTCGGTCTGCGCCATCTCGACGAGCTGCCCCTCGCCAGTCCTGCGGCGGTGCTCGAGCGCGGCCAGGACGGCGACCACGCCGAGCTTGCTCGCGATGTGGTCGGGGTGGTTGAGCGACGAGCCGGCGGGATAGGGCGCTTCCGCGTCGCTCCATAGCCAGGTCGCCCCGGCGAACGCGTTGTTCACCGGGCCGAAGGAGGGTGCCTCGCCGAGCGGGCCGTCGCAGCCGTAGCCCTGCGACGAGACGTAGATCACGTCCGGACGCAGGGCCTTCACCTCGGGGTAGTCGAGACCCCAAGCGCGGACGGTTCCACCGCGGTGGTTCTCGACCACGATGTCGGCGTTCGCGCACAGTCCGAGCGCGAGCTCGCGCCCGAGCGGCGTGTGCAGATCGAGGCAGACGCTCTTCTGCCCGCGACCATCGTCGTTGAACGGAAACGAGGTGTTCGGATTGGCGAGATCCGGGGTCAAGCTGCGCAGCAGATCGACGTGCTGACCGGACTCGATCTTGATCACCTCGGCGCCGAGTTCTCCGAGGAGCCAGCACATCTCGGGACCGACGGCGGCGATGCCGAGGTTGATGACGCGCAAGCCGGCGAGCGCCGGGCGCAACGCGGCTCGATCGGCGCTCGCCGCTCCGGCCGCCGTGACGACGTGCTCGCGGCGCGACTCGAGCCACGTGCCGTCGTCCTCGCCGGGTGCGGGGGCGGGGCGGCGGATCCCGGCCGGCGTGACGGAGAGCCGCCAGGGAGCCGCGGCAAACGGAGCGTCGCCGAGGTGCGGGAAGCCGGTCTTGCGGAAGTAGCCGCGCGCCCGCGTCTGCTCGGCCGCGACGAACTCCTCCGGCGTGTTGACCGGAGCCATCGGCACGCCGAGGCGAAGTGCGGCGGCCAGTACCTCGTCGCGCGGGCGCGCGCGCAGCGCGTGTGCGAGCAGCGATCGCGCCGTGCCGACCAGCGACTGCGTGAGCGACAGCGTCAATCCGGGGAGCGGCAGGAGCCGCGAGACGCCGATCGCAACGCCGCTCGCCAGGGCGAGCACGCGCCACGGCAAGGAGTCGAGCCACATCGCGGCGTGCGCCGCGAAGGGCACGTCGTCGCTCGACTCCGCGGGGCGCGCGCGATCGAGCGGTTCGCTGTTCCGTCCGGACGGCGCGCCGGGGTCGCCCCAGAGAAGCCGGCCCAAGGCCGCCGCCTGCCGCGGCGTGCCGACGACCGCCCGGACGAAGCCGTCGCGCGTCGGCAGCACGAAATAGACGCCGTCCGCGTCGCGCGGCACCGACGCGGGAAACATCGGGAACAGCCGGGCATAGTCGGCGAGCGGGATCGACCAGGGGTCGAGGCCGTTGAGCGCCGCTTCCTGCACGGAAACTTCGACGGTCTGGCCCGCGCCGTGAACGGCAAGATCGATCAGCGCGGCGAGGACCCCGACGACGCCGTAGATCGACGCGCAGTCGTGCGCGAGATAGCCCGGCAGCCACGACGGCGGGCGATCGGGAAAGCCCGAAGCGTGCAGCGCGCCGCTCGCGGCGAACGCGGTCAGCGGCTCGAGCCGCCAGCCGGCGCGCGGGCCGGAGAGCCCGAGATCCGCGATCGTCAAGTGGATCAGGTGAGGATGCCGGGCTCGCACCTCGAGCGGCGTGAGCTGCAATCGAGCCTGCTCGCGCGCGCCGAGGTTCTCGATCAGCACATCGGCGGCGCTGCACAGGTCCCCAAAGCGTCGGCGCCCGGCTTCGTCTTCCAGGTCGATCACCGCGCCGCGCTTGCCGGCGTTGCGCGACAGGAACGACAGCGAGCGGTCGGGCGCAGGAACGCCGCCGGCGAACGGTGGGCGGAGACGCCCGGGGTCGCCGTCGGGCGGCTCGACCTTGATCACGTCCGCCCCGAGTTCGGCGAGCATGCGGCCCGCGAGCGCGCCGCGCAGGTCGGTCAAGTCCACGACGCGAAGGCTCTCGAGAGCGGCTCGGGGCGCGGCAGGCACGGCCATCTCCCCTTACGCCGTGTGGCGGATTCGCCGGCTCAGGGCGCCGCGCACCGGCAGCACCAGCTCGGTCGGGAGCAGCCCGGCAACTGAGCTCATGGCTCGATTGCCGACGTATCGCCCAGGCCGTTGTCCGGGACGTCGGCTCCGGCGCGGCGGCGAGAGCTCGGTCCTGCGGGCGGCCAGAGGGAAAGGATCGCGGCGATCACCTCGTCGGCCGCCGCCAGGTTGCCGATGTGACCCTCGCCCGGGCGCACGTGCAGCTCCGCATCGGGGACGAGAACCGACATGCGGCGTGCATGCTCGAGCGGGACGATGTTGTCGGCGTCGCCGTGCCAGAAGCGGATCGGCACCGAGATGTCGCGCAGCGCGAAGCCCCACGGGCGGGTGAACTGCACGATGTCGTAGACCGGCCCGAGGAGCTGGCCGCGGCTGACGCGCTCGAGGTCGTCGATGAACATCGATTTCATCTCGGGGCGGCGGAAGACCACCTGGTCGCCCTCCGGCATGAGCCTGATGAAGCCGTCGAAGATGAGCGAGGAGACCGGCGTGAGCGAGCGGACGATTCCCCAGAGCGCGCCGCCCAGTGGCTCGCTTGCGAGCTCGAGGAGCGGCGCGAATCGCACCGCGAGCGCCACGAGCCCGCCCTCGTTCGCCTCGTCGCCGCGCGATGGAGCGACGCCGCCCAGAACTGCGCCGGCGACGACGCGCGGCGCGAGCCGTTGTGCGCAGGCGAGCACGTAGGGTCCTCCACCGGAGAGCCCGATCAGGCCGAAGCGATCGACCGCGAGCCGATCGGCGACCTCCTCGACGTCGCAAGCCCACTCGACGATCGAAGGGTACAGGTGTGCGGTCGAGCCGCCGACTCCGGGGCGCTCGAGGGCGATCAAGCGGACGCCCCGCTGCGCCGCATAGGCGCGTGCCGCCGGCGGAATCTGGCGCCGGCCGCCCGGCGTGCCATGGAACCAGAGGATCGCTCTTCCGGCGCCTGCCCCGTACTCGGCGAAGCCGATCGATCGGCCGCAGCGGAGACGGATTCGCCCTTCGATGGGCGGTTGCAGCGCGGTGCGCGTCTCCTCGGTCAACGGACGGATCTCCGCCCCGGTCGCGTCGCAAGGAGCGTACCTCTTCGCGGGACGGGTCTCCTCCGCCGGCTCGGGCGATGGCAGCGCTGGAGTTGTGGTGAGCCGTCCACCTTCTAATCGATGGGAACCGGCAGCGATCCCGGTTCCCAATCGTTGGAGGGCGCCCTCGGCACCCCGCTGGCTCTCGTCGAGCGGCTCGCCGCTCTGGTCCACGGCTTTCGCCAGGAACGCGACGCGCGAGGGCGTCGGCGCGCGGCTCGAATCGATTCCCCGAAGCGGGCTTCCGGCACCTCGAGGAGAAGCCGAGACGAATTGTCCCGGGCCGTGCAAGTGCTACGCGGCCGCCATGGACACGATCGCGACGAAGTCCGGCCCGCTTTCCCCGGAGGAGTTCAAAGTCAGGGCGCGCTCGTTCATCGACGAACAGATGAACGCAGGAAAGGGCGGTCAGGCCGCAATCGAGGAGCTCATGCAGCAAGTCGACGAATCGTGCGAGCAATGGGCGCGAGAGTTGGCGGAAGAGGTCCTCCGTGAGCGCCTGCGGGCGAAGGCAGACCATCATTGATGGTCGAGCATTGAACCATGGTACTCGACTGAAACGCGAGAACGGCCTCTCCTCACGGTCGGGTCGTACGCCGGATCGCAACGCAGCGCACACGCCGCCGTGCCGACGGGACATGCGCTCGCCGCTCCAGTCCTCGACCTCATGGACGCTGCTCCGTTCGCGGCCGGTGGGTCGGCGACGAAGCGCTGATCACGGAACCGTCGCTGGACTCCGGCCCCGTACTCGGGCGATCATCCAGAGGGAGGCGACGAAGATGGAACGCGTGACCGGCTGGCAGGGCGAGGTTTCCGCGGCTTCCGTCATTCGCAATCACGCCTCGGATCTGCGCGGCGTCACCCGGCTCGCATTCGACGCGACCGCCGGCGTGACCGCGCTCGTCGAGGCGCTCCACGTGGAGATCGCGCGCCTGCCGACCAAGCTGGGCGGGCCGATCGGAGAAGCCGCCGTGAACGGCGTGACGTGGCTCGTCTACCGGAGCATCCACGGCGCCACGAGCGCCGTCGGCGGCGGCGTCGACCTGCTGCTCGCGCAGCTCGTCCCGATGCTGCGTCACGTGGAGTCGTCCCCGGCACGCGAGGCCGCGATCGCCGCCCTGAACGGCGTGCTGGGCGACCATCTCGCCGAGACCGGCAACCCGCTGGCAATCGCCGCGCGGCTCCGGTCCGGCGGCGTGCCGATCGAGCTCACGCGGGAGGGTCTGGCCGCGGCCTTCCCTGCCCCGAGCGCGAAGGTCGTCGTGCTCGTGCACGGGCTCTGCATGAGCGACGTGCAATGGACGCGGCGGGGGCACAACCACGGGACAGCGCTCGCCCGCGACCTCGGCTACACGCCCGTCCACTTCCACTACAACAGCGGTCGGCACGTCTCGACGAACGGGCGTGGGCTGGCGGGGATGCTCGAGGCGCTCGTGGCCGCATGGCCGGTGCGGGTCGACGAGCTCGCGATCGTGGCCCACAGCATGGGCGGGCTCGTCGCGCGGAGCGCGCATCACTACGCCGGCGTCGCCGGCCACCAGTGGCGAAGCCGCCTCCGCCGGCTCGTGTTCCTGGGAACGCCGCACCACGGTGCCGCTCTCGAGCGCGGCGGCCACCGGCTGCAGCGGCTCTTCGAGCAGACTCCGTTCACGGCACCATTCGCTCGTCTCGGGAAGATTCGCAGCGCGGGCATCACCGATCTGCGCCACGGCAACCTTCTCGACGAGGACTGGCACGGCCGCGATCGCTTTGCGGACGGAGAGGATGCGCGGCGGCCCTTGCCGTTGCCGGAGCGTGCGGCCTGCTACGCCGTCGCTGCCACGACGGGATCGACCGCGAATGACCTTCGAGGTCGGCTCCTCGGCGACGGCCTCGTGCCTCTCGCGAGCGCCCTCGGCCGCCACCGCGACCCGCGCTTGGCGCTCGCGTTTCCGGAATCGCACCAGTGGATCGCGTGCCGGACGGGCCACTTCGACCTGCTCGATCATCCGGGTGTGTGGCGTCGGATCCGCGCTTGGCTCGCGGATTGACGGCAGGGAACGAGGACCTGCCTCATCGGAGCTTCCAGCGCTTCTCCTCCTCGGCCCACGCGCTCGGGGTACGGCGCCCGCGTTTCAACGCCGCGGGCGGCGAGTCGCCGCGGCGGGCGCCGGTGGGCCGCTTCTGAGGCCCCACGAACGGCACGCGCCGGGCGAGGTCTCGTCTTCAAGTCTCCGTGGACGCTACCCGGAGAAACGACTTCGCCCGCGCGATGACACGCTCGACGCCTTTGGATGTTTCCACTCTGTTTCCGTTTTGGCCGGACGAACCCGAGTACGCCAGGCACGGAGGCCCGTCAGTCGCAGTTTCGTCCCGTTGACGGCGATCACACTCGCCTGGAACGGGCCCTGGGCGGCCTCTCAATCAGCGGGGTTCGATCCCGGGGCGGCCCATAGACAGAAACCTTGCGCATCACCCGAGAGGAGCAGCGTCGCCCCTGCGCGGTGGTCGTACGGCGCGGAAGACCAGCGCGCTTGAGCACTCGGTGGCTTCGAGGGGTCGCGAGCCGCATGTCGAGCCGGTAGCTCCCCACGCGATCCGGCCTCTCGTCATGGGGTAATACTCTTGCCTTGTGGCGCCTCCACGCCGTTGAGCGTGAGCGTGTTGTTGAGCACGGCTCCGCTGACAGGATCGGTCACAGGATTGTCGTAATCGAACATCACCAACTCACCGTCGGTGTCGCTGACCGCAAAGGTCGATGCCTCAGCAAACTTCTTGGAAATTTGAGGCGTCGTGCCGAATGAGACGAGCCAATAGGTGAACGTGAACAGCGCCGGCGCTCTGTCGTTTCCGATGAAGATGTTCCGTTCAAAATTCACCGCGAGACTTTGGATGAATCGGCGCGGCGCAGATCTTTGAGTATCTCCCGCTTCAATCGCAACACCGTACGCTCCGTTTCTGTCGCACGTGTTGCCGACGACGTTGGCCACCAGAGAAGAGGTCACGGGCTGGCTGGAATCCGTGGTCGTGTAGGTGAGGTCGGGCCATATTCCCACCAACCGGATTCCAGTTCCACCAAACCGACTATTGGGGTCACCGTTGTCGCTCACGTCGTTTCCGTCCAGCGTCACGTTGAGCGTGTCTGGGATATTGTCCGCATCGGCGGGATTGTTCCGGTCGAACGTCGTCTGCAACGGCTCGAGAAGGGGAATGGAGTTCCCACCGGCGTCCGTGACCAACCTGACCCATCCGCCTACGGCACCTGAAATTCCGTGCGCGGCGTTTCGCGTTATCCTGTTGGCGCGAACCAAGACTGTCGCGGGTTGCGCACGGCTGCCACCGGTGAGGATGCTTCCTAGTTCCAGGTTGTCCGCCAGGAGATTTCGCTCGATGGTGCCGGAGGCCAATCGCGTCATCACGCCAAACGCAGAACGCTCGACGACGTTATTCGTGAATCGGAACTCCGACACTCGGTCGATGAAGACGGCAGCACCCGGAAGATCGCCCAACTTTCCATCGAAGACGAATCCATCCAACGTCACGCCATCTCCTCGTGACCCATCGGCAGTTCGCGTGACGAGGACGAGATACTGGTTCGGTCGCAGCGCTACATCCGGTGCAACGATGCTTTCGCTGCCCGGCAACGTTTCGGTTGCAAGCCCACGCTCGTCGCGGGTCAAGACGGTGCTACCGAGCAGCGTAAGTCTTGGTATGTTGAGGATGATCGGCAGCACCTCGTACTCTCGATGCTCTTGCACTTCCGCGGCATCGAATGAGCCGACATACATTCCAGGGGCGACGTGAATCCGTATCTCATCATCAGGAGCAATCGCGGCCGTCGCACGCTCAGCGCGCGCCCGGGCGACCGCGTCGGTGATCCGTCGATAGGGGTTCGCGGCGCTGCCGCTGGCGTACGGACTGCCCGATGCCGCGACGTAGAGGTCAGTGGCAGTCTTGCTGTCCCCGCAGCCCGGAAAAATCACTAGCTGCACTACCACCGTGATCAACAACGCATAGTTTACATCTGTCGGCTGCGGCTTCATTGGCAGGTGACTCTACGCCGCGAAGTGATCGGTTAACGGCGTTTCAAATGAACGCGGCCCATCCGCGCTCTCGGCCTCCGATATCGCGTCGCCAACGGTCTTTACAAGCGCGCCCGAGGGGATGTGGGAATCGAGATCACACGGCCGTCGTCGATTAGCCATGCCGTGCGCTTCTGAGGGTGCCCGCGGGGACAGACGGTGCAAGATCACGACATCTGCTCCCACTCCTCGGCCTTCGGCGAGGTACATCGCGAGGTTGGGCTCGTCGCTCCCAGACACATGCTCGGGACGCTTCGGAGCCCCGATCTCAGTGCGCTCGTGAATGCAGCGAGTTCGCCTGCGCTGAACGGGCGCATGCCGCGCAGGCGCTCGGCTCGAGCGTGCTTCGCGGCCCGGCGTCGCTTCCGGCCGTGCTCAAGGGCGCGCGTCGGGTTCGTTCCGAGGATCGCGTTGTCGACGGTGGAACTGAAGAGAACCGACAACGTGGCGCGGGCGAGGCGAACCGTATTCTTGCCGAGCCCCTTGCGCCGCAGCGCTGTCAGGAACGCCTTCACGTGAGCGGCGTGGATGGCTCGCAACCCGGCGCCACCGAACGCGGGGACGATGTAGAGCTTGAGGATCTGCTCGTAGCTGCGGACGGTTCGGCGCGGAGGTGCGCACGCTCGTCCTCGATCCAGCGAGGCGCGTACTCGGCGAGAGTGATGTCCCGTTCCGAAGAGCCACGTAGCCCCATGAATCAGGCTCGCATACCGACATGCCATATCCACGTTCGAGGTGAAGAGCACAACCGCGCCGTTCATCGAGATTTGAGCAAGTTGTCGGCACAGCTCGGCCGTCGTCGTGAGACTGTGACGAATGACGGGGGTCAGGCGAGCAGAGAAGGTCGATCTCCTTGTGGAGTTGATGATGCCGACTGTTCTGCCTCTCCTTCGGATCCGTCCGCTCGAGCTCACGCAGGACAGCGACCACCTGGTCAAGGTCATTCGTGCCTTGAACGTCCACGTTGAGGCAGAGCGGCAATGCCTTGCGAAGGCGCTGTACCAGATGGCAGTCGTCGGCCTGGGACAGACCCTGACCAGCAAGAACGACCAGCGGGCGATGGCTCATGTTCCGCGACCCAAGTCTGTCTGATTCGCGTGGAGGTGGACCGCCGACACCAATTGCCTCTTCCCTGCATCGAGCTTGACGGACCTGTAGCGACCACGGCAAGCAGCGATCGTCCTACCGTGTCGGCGTGCACGCATCAGTCGTCGTCCTCGTCGTCAGGATGAGAGCGAAGATGTTCCAGAGAATCTCGCACGTGAGCGATGAACTCGTCTGACGGAAGTACCTGCCCGTTCTGCGTCTTCGGGCCAGGGCCGAGGACCATCTGGCCGAGCTTCTTCTTCGTGTTTCTTCGATCCTCGAAGATCTCACCATCGAGCGTGGTCCAGCTGAAACTGCCGTGCAGCTTGTAGAGGCTGATCCCCCGCTGTGGCGTATCGAACGTTGCAGGATCCCACCTACCGGTGCGGCGATCAAATCCCGTGACAACAGGGGGCATCCGCCAACTCGCACGCCCGCTCGACGCAGAGGTCGTAGTTCAGCGTGAACACCTTGAGACGCTCGCCCGGTAGGAGTCTGAGCAGCGCCGCGAAGTAGCCGGGTTGCGGCTCAGTCTCGTTGACGATTTCGACGACGGCGCGGTGCACGGTGTGGCTCTAGTACTCGCCGTAGAGCGTGCTGAGCCGACGGTCGTCGTACCAACCAAGAAGAGCGCGAAAATTCCGCGTCCGACGAAACTCCTCCATCCAGAAGAACAGGCGCTCGAAGTTCGTCGTGACTGTCGGTTCCAACCAAGCAAGGCGGTCGTATACATCGCCGAACTCGTCGATCTCGGACCGAAGGCGTTCGACGAGTCGTGGCGTCAGCATTTCGGTGCTCGGAATGCCCGCGTCGACGGACGCGCCGGCACCCAGGACGACAATCGGGTCGTCGGGCGAGCTACCGGCCAAGGCGCACAATCCTCGTCATCTCCCTTCACCAGTAAGAGCAAGAGCTCAACCTTCCGCTTCGGTATGCCCTCGCCCAAGGTCAGCCGCGAATCGCAGCCCGCCACTCGCGGAGAGCGAGCCGGATCGGTCCCTCGAGGGACGTACCGTCACGCCGTTGGCGGACTGTCGCGAGCCGCGCCCTCGAGCGCGTGCAGACCATGCGTCCGGGCGTTCTGATTGCCGGGGGGCCCGCTGCGGCCGGGCTTCCCCGCACGGCTTCACGCCGGCAGCATGTTGGCGAACCGCCCTTTTCGCGGGGCTGTAGATAGGCAATCAGCGGGTCGCGGTTCGCCGAGCCCGATCGCAGCGCGTGCGAATTGGTGCCAAGCGGTATCGCGAAGCGGCCGCCCGGTAGCGCGGGTCGTCCAACCGGTTGTCGCGGTCCGCTTTCAGATCCCTTTGTTCAGACGAATGGCTTCCCAAGGTAACAGCGTGGTATGGGGAGCAAACGCCTGCGAATGGCACAGGAGGACCTGCCATGCCGAAGCCTCTCATGTTACTCGCTGCGACGGCCGTCGCTCTCGTTCTCGGGGTGAGCGTCGCGCACGCCTTGACCCCGGAACAGCTATGCCAGAAGGGCCGTTATGATGCCGCGGCCAAGTACGCCCAATGCGAAGACAAGGCGATCGGGAAGCTCTTCGCCAGCAACGACCTGACGACGTTGCAACCGGCGCTCTCGAAATGCCGTGTGAAGTACACGGGCACCTGGTTGAGGCTACAGTTGAAGGCGCTCGGCACGGGGTCAACATGTGACAACCCCCGCTTCGCCGACAACGGCGGAACGGTCACGGACCGTCTCACGGGTCTGGAGTGGGAGAAGAAGACCGGCGATGGGATGGTGCATGACAAAGACGACATGTACACTTGGTTGACTGCGAACGAGTATTTTCTCACGGGCAACGATCCTTTTCATGGGCTCAATAAATTTGATTCGAACTACATCTGCTTCGTGGACAACGAGTGTAACTGGCGATTGCCGACGCGGGCGGAGCTGCAAACGATTCTGTTAGAGCCCTTCGCGTGCACGACGAGCCCGTGTACCGCTACGATCTTCGGCACTTCGGTCGCGAGCTACTACTGGACGTCCACGACGCTCGCGGACAACTCGAACTACGCGTGGTTCGTCCGCTTCGACGATGGGACCGTGGGCTACGACCAAAAGATCAGCTCGAATCACGTCCGGGCCGTGCGGGGTGGATTGTGATCGATCATTCGACCATTGGTTGAGTTGACTCGATTCTTCGTTCTGGGTAGTCCGGTTTCGGATGCATCGCGCCGCCCAAGGGGCGGGCGCCCCTGGGAGGCATCGACGTCGGGCGGGTTCTCAGCCCGTGGAGGCCTTGACCCCGATTCCCGCGATCGGCATCGCCGCCATAGAAACGGATGCCGCGAAGCGGCCGCCCCCTCGCGTCGCGGCAAGCCTTGGGCTCGAGCTTGAACGGACCTCTCGACGAGGTCCCTCCGTTACGGGCGAGCGCGGACAATCGAATCGTCGCGCTCATCACTGCGTCGTTCGCGCGTCCTCGACGGCGACCGCCAGCGGTCGGCGCCGTAGGTCGATTCCGACGATAAACGTGCGCCCTCCCTCCTCTGCCAGTGACTCGTCACGCCGCGCCACTCGCGGACGTCGAGGCCCACGGGTGTCGTGTCGCTACTTCCTCAACAGCTCCGCCACGAGAACGAGCCTGCCGGAGTTGCCCGCCGCGTTCGAGATACCCTGAGACTCAACGGTCATCGGAAGCTTGTTGTTGTAGAACACGCCCGGGTGCGCCGCTTCGGCTTGAGCCATATCGAGGAAGAACGTTGCGCTCACGGCGCATATGTTGTTCGGACACGATTGCGACACGGAATTGGGCTCGAGCCTCACGCCATTCGCCGTGACGATCAAAGAGACAGTCTGTGGGTTGGTGCCGCTATTCTGCTGCGCGCTCGCATGCACGACGAGGATCCGGCTCCTGCGGCTCGTCGTGAGATCCACGCTGGTGGTCTGCCCCGCGCCGCCGAGATTCAGATTTGTGGCACTCGACGCCGCAACGGACTTGCTCGGCGACACGTACTGATCGGCGGAGGCCGAGCGTACGACCGCGAAGGAGAAGACGAGCGCAAGGGCCGCGAGCATCGCCGGCACGAGCCCGAACCCTCGATGGCCGGGCGACCCGGTGGTCGAGACACGGCGGGCGCCCCGCAGCCGGGCAGCTGTCCTGGTCACGCTGCTGCCAGGGCTTGCGATCTTGAGGCCGATCATCGCCGTCTCCTTTCGCTGCGGGCGGACTTGCGCTCGTTATTGGCTCTCTCCTTGAAGCACCACACATGCCACGCGCGCCGCACCGGTTTCGTCGCAACCGGTGCGCAGAGACATGGCGCGATCGAACTACGAGCCGCCTCGGACCGCGCGAGCCGAGTAGAGGTTGTACTTGTAGCCGTTGAACACGAGTCCATTGAAGAAGAACACGCTCCACGCATTGCGCCCGTCACCGGCAGTGGTCGACGACCAGAACGGCGCGAGCGATGCTCCGAGGATGGGATCGATGCAAGGACTACCGGTCCCACACCCCGTGGTGTCGAGGTCAATGATGGTCTGCAGCTCGACGATCGTCGGTAGCCGCCAGTCGCAACGACCCGCAAACCCTCCTGCCATGCTGCTCCCGTCCGTGCTGGTGCACGCGTTCAGCTTGTTCAGGAAGCTGGAGTAGACGGATCCATTGGGAACCGTCCCATTGATCGTCGCGGTCCAGTCGTACGCGTTGTTCACGTCGTGCGGATCCGGACAGGGATTAGCAGTGCAGTCGATCTGCGAAGCGGGCGTACCGGTCTTCTGCTCCCACTGGAGGCCCGTTCGATTGTCGGTCACCGTTCCGTCGCCGTTGTCCGCGAACCGCGGTACGGCTCCCACTTCCTCCGAGACGAACGCCTCGACACCGTAGGAGAGCGCGTCGACCCTGGGTCCGACGACGCTGGCATCGCCCTGCGGACAGATCGATCCGGTCGCCGCGCACTTCACCTCGGCCAGCAGGAAGGCCTTTTCGAATTTGCTCTGGCATTTCGCGAGGAGATCTGCCCGCGGCGGCTCCGGTTGCGGATCGAAGGCGCCGAGGACGTGCCTCGCCAAGACACCGGTTTGGCACTTCGCGAGGTTGCCCACTGCCTTCAGCTTGCTGGCCTGCTCCTTCAGCGGCGGCTCGGGCTGGGGATCGAAGGCCTGCGCGCAGAGTGGCGCGATGAGCATCGCTACAGCCGCAATCGAACTCCATCGTGCGGCTCGGATGGCTTTTCTCATGGCGGAGTCCTCCTTTACGCGATGAAACCTCAAAAATGGTTCGCGATAGCTGTTCCGCCGAGCAACGCTCATGCCGGAACGACAAGCTTCTGCGCGCTGCATTTCAATTTCGAAGCCTTCCCACCCATGAGAAGGCGCGCTGCCCGGGAATCTGGCTCCGCAGGATCGTGCCGGTACCCCCGAGCGGAGGAAACGGTCGAAGCGTCGGTCGCGAGCGACGTAGTGCTTCAGGAAAGGCACGGCGAAACTAAGGATGAGCCGATGAGCTTCGTCCTGCGAGATCGTGTCCGGTGTCTCGCAATTGCGAATCTCCGGCGGTTGCGCGAGCGGACACTCGTCGGCATACGCTGCGTGCCCCGCATTCAGAAGCTCGACGAAGTAGCGCGGGCCTTCGAGAAGATCGTACGTCAAGTCCTCGAGCTCTTCCCGACCGTAGAACGCGGCTGCTCCCAGTCGCTCCAGAGGATCATCGTCGGAGTGTAGATGGGCGCGCGGCCGAGGAGCTGGCCGAGGTACTCGTCGGCGGCAGGATCGAGTGACCGGCCGCTCGTCCTCTTCTCTCGCGGAGGCCGAAGTGCTGCGGATCGCCCGTCCCGGCGAGCGCCGGGTACCAGACCGACGTCCGCAGATGTCTCGGCTCACCGGTCGTGACGGAGGTCTTGTCGGTTACGATTCGTAGGCATGGCCGAGTCCTCCGCCGAGAAGGGACGTTCGCTCGGCCCCGCCTGGTTGCTCACGGCGCGGTCCTATGGTCGATGATGGCTGTCTCATTGGTTGCAGGGTGCAGAGTGCACTCCTCGGTGGCACCAGACCTCCGGTCCTCGGTGGATTCGACGGGCAGAGCCGTCAGCACAGCGGCGTTTGCTCCTCGAGCTAGCGACGGATCAACGTGTCGAAGGAGCGGTTGAAGAAGCACGACGGCTTCGCTGGGAACTTCGCCGCGAATCGCTCGACGGAGCACTGCCCCTTGGTGGCGAGCGGGCACCCGAGGCTGAAGAGCATCGTCACCGCGGCGGCAACCTGGGTCACGATGGGACGAAGCTTTCACCAAAACGCTTCCCCTGAACGGAGAACTTCACCAAGCTCAAGGTCCGCGTGTCCAGCTTCAGCTCTATCCGGGTGGATCGGTAGATCGTTCAGATTGGTCACCTCGAGCTTGGGCTTGGCGACGGCGACACAGCCGACGTCGAAACCGGCCACGTCCGTCGGTGTCGAGCGATCCGTCGTCGTGTCGTCACCGAGCTGGCCAGCAGCGTTGCTGCCCCAGGACGTGACGCCGCCATCGGCCATGAGCGCGCAGGTCTGGTTCCCGAGGAACCCGCCCGCGGGATCGCCCGGACCCCGGACGAGAGATCGGTGACGTCGACGGGTGTCAGCCGGTTCGCGCTGCTGCCGTCGCCGATCTCGCCGAAAGCTTTGTCCGCCCAGTACTTGACGGCCACCCCCGTCGTGAGCGCGCAAGCGTGCCCGCCGCCAGCCGTGATCGAGGCGACCCCGGAGGAGAGGCCGGTCACACGACCGGCGTCAGCCGCTCGGTGGTCGTACCGTCGCCAAGCTGGCCAGCGCTGTTGCCGCCCCAACATTGGGCTCCCCGGGCGCTCGTTCCGACGCACGAGGAATCGTGGCCCGCGGCAATCGCTGTCGCGGTGAGTCCCGGTTGCAGATTCGAGCAGCGGCGACTGCGCACGTGTGGAGACCGTCCGACCCGATCACCTCGCCGATCATGGCGCGGGCCGGTGGACCCCGTAAGCAAGACCGGGCAGCTACGGACGCTGCCGAGCGCCCGCACGCGCGAGAAGCCGTCGAGACGCCCTTCCGAAAGGACGACTTCGCAACCGGAAGTCCAACATGGCTCGCCCTCCTGACTCCGAGCCCCGGACCCGCCGTGGCAGGAACAGCAAAATCTGGTCCGAGACCGACCGACCGATCGGTCGTCGATTGGCCGTCGGCGACCATGCGGAACGGCCCGCAGAATTCGCCCGCACCAGCGGGGCGGATCGGCGCGAGCAGCGGGCGGACCGTGCGGCTGGGAGCGCGACCTGAGCAGCGCCGGTGCTGGTGCAGGACCAGCGCGGGTGAGACCTGGTCGGCCGCCTCATGTGCCGTTGCCGCCTGGGTGACGTCGACTCGTAGCGCAGGGGTCCCGCGTCGATCGGGCCCCGGACGATCTTCGTGCTCTCTTCGAGTGGACTTCTCACGACTGGCAAACCGATCCAGGCTGATTTCCCGGGCATGGGACGAGGCACGTCGTATGGGCAGACAAGGTTTCTCGGGGATGGCGAAGCTGACAAGCTCGTTGCACCCGTGCCCACCCACAGACGCGCGATCGGCGGGATGGATTCGTGCCGCCGCCGCAAGCAGGCGTAGGCTGGAAGGACGAGGTGACTCGGTCGTACGACGGCGAATCGAGCGCATGTGGAACTGGCCCGCTCGCTACGCCGCCGGCGTGCTCGGCGCGACTCTTCTCGCCTTGTTCCGCCGCTCCCGTGCCGACGACAGCCGCAGCCGAGGACGTGGAGGCACAGGCTCCGTTTCCCCGAGCGCTCGAGAGCCGACGCGCGGTCCGGCCGGGAGCGGACCGAGCTCCCGGCCGGTCGTCCGCGCGCGCCGGCCCGCGAGCGCTACCGCTTGCACGCCAGCGCGTCTCCCTGCTTGCTCAGCTTGCAGTCTTCCGGCGCGAACGCGCTCTCGCCGCACTCGCCGGCGACCGATGCCGCCTGGCCACCGAGGACGACGATCGCCTCGACCGGGACATCGGCGGCGAGCACGGGATAGGTTCCCTTCACTCCCTTGACGGTGACCTTCACCTGGCCGGTCGCCTTCTTGCTGCGATCGGCGATCGTCATCCGGGTGATGCCGTCGAGCGGCGTTCCGGTCGTGTCCTGATAGGTCCACACGGTGCCTGGCCGGTTGATCTTCCAGCCGCGCGACCCGCCGCCCTCGTAGGCGCCGCCCGGCAGCGCCTGATCGACGCGGATCGTCGCGCCGGCGCCGCGCAGTACGAGCCGCGCGCCGTTGCCGATCGGATCGAGCCCGGAGAAGCTCGACCCGGCGGGGAGCAGGAAGTCGCCGGGGAGCGCGAGCCCGTCGTCGCCCGGCGTCGCGTTCGTGTTGATCTTGACGAGCTTCAGCATCGACGTCTCCGAGCTCACGAAGTTCTGCGCGCCACCGGGGTTCGTGCAATCGTCGCGCGCGTCGCAGTCGCCGTCGCCGTCGCTGTCCGTCGCCGGTTCGTGCACGCACAGCCCGCTGCCGTTGCACACGTCGAGCGTGCAGGCATCCGAGTCGGCCGTGCACGGCGTCGAGCTGGCGGAGAACGCGTTCGCCGCGCAGGTCGCCGAATCGCCGCTGCACGTCTCGGCCGGGTCGCACTCGCCGCCGGCTGCCCTGCAGACCGTCGCCGCGCTCGCGAACGCGTCCGGCGGGCACGTCGTCGACGAGCCGGTGCAGGTCTCCGCTACGTCGCATGCGCCGGCTGCGAGGCGGCAGACCGTGGTCGAGCTCTTGAGCGCGTCGCTCGGGCATTCGGCCGAGCTGCCGCTGCAGCTTTCCGCCTGATCGCACTCGCCTGCGGCCGCGCGGCACTCGGTTCCAGCGCTCGCGAAGCCGTCGCTCGGGCACGCTGGCGAGCTGCCCGTACAGCTCTCCGGCACGTCGCACGCGCCGGCCGCGGCTCGGCACTCGGTTCGAGCGCTCACGAAGCCGTCGCTCGGGCACGCCGCCGAGCCGCCGGTGCAGGTCTCGGCCACGTCACACACGCCGGCCGAGCTGCGACACACCGTCGACGGCCCTTTGAACGAGTCGCTCGGGCAGGAGGTCGAGCTGCCGTTGCAGGTCTCCGCGACGTCGCAGGCGCCCGCCGCAGCCCGGCATTCGGTGCCCGCACTCTTGACGAGGTCGCTCGGGCACGCCTTCGAGCTGCCGTTGCAAGTCTCCGCGACGTCGCAGGCGCCCGCCGCAGCCCGGCATTCGGTGCCCGCACTCTTGACGACGTCGCTCGGGCACGAGGTCGAGCTGCCGTCGCACGTCTCCGCGACGTCGCACACGCCGGACGCGGCGCGGCACTCGGTTCCGGCGCTCTTGACGACGTCGCTCGGGCACGACTTGGAGCCGCCGTCGCAGGTCTCGGCGACGTCGCAGACGCCAGCCGCCGCGCGGCACTGGGTGCCGGCAGCCGCGACACCGTCGCTCGGGCACGAGCCCGAGGTTCCGCTGCACGTTTCGGCGACGTCACACGCGCCACTCCCGCTGCGGCACAAGGTGCCGGCCGGCTGGAAAGCGTTCGCCGGGCACGCACCCGACGTTCCGTTGCAGGTCTCCGCGACGTCGCAAGTGCCGGATGCGGCGCGGCACACGGTTCCGGCCGCCAGCAGGGTATCGGCCGGGCAGGGCTCCCCGGCGACGCCGGTACACTTCTCGGCGGCGACGTCACAGGCTCCGGCCTTCGGACGGCAGACGGTGGTGGAAGGCGCGGTCCGTTCGTCGAGGGAACCGCAGATGCCGTCCGAGCACGTATCATCGGGGTCGCAGAGATCGCCCGAGCCCGCGCGACAGACGGTCCCGTCCTTCGCCGGATCGGGGAGGCAGACCGGCGGCGGTGGATTGACCCCGCAGTTGACCGTGCATCCCGTCAACTTCTCGCACGGGCCGCAGGACGCATCGGCACGGCCGACGAGCACCAGAGAACCGAGCAGCATGCCCGTGAGCATGCCCAGACAAGCAGAAAAACGTCGTATCGGGTTCATGGCTTCCTCCTGGGAGCAGCGCCGGGGAACGCCTCGGCTGCTCGACCCGATAGCCGGCTCGCGGGAGCACCCTCCATCAGACGAATTCCGAATCTGATGTCGGACTCCGTCCTACCCCGGAGCCCATCGCGCTCGCGATGGAGCCGGTCGCTCGCCTCAGGGGAGGAGTCGGTGCGCGACGACGTACTTGATGGCCTGCGAGTTGTTCTCGAGGCCGAGCTTCTCGAGCATGCGGGCGCGGTAGGTGCTGACCGTCTTGACGCTCAGGCAGAGCCGCTCGGCGATCTGCGTCACCGTCGCGCCCGACCCGATCAGGCACAGCACCTCGAACTCGCGATCGGACAGCGCCTCGTGCCGCGCCGCTTTGTCCGCGACGATCGCCGCCCCGAACACGTGATCCGCGATCGAACGCGAGACGTAGCGCCGGCCCGCAGCGACCGATTCGATGGCCTGGACGATCTCTTCGGCGGCGCTCTGCTTGGTGACGTAGCCGAGCGCGCCGGCGCGCAGTGCACGGAGGCAATACTCGCGATCGTCGTACATGCTGAACACGACGACCGGCAGGCGCGGGCGCTCGCCCCGGATGAGCTTGAGCGCCTCGATGCCGCTCATGTCGGGCAGCGAGAGGTCCATGACGACGGCGTCGAGCGGCTGCTCGAGCGCCTTGCGGACGCCTTCGCGCGCGGTCGCGGCCTCCGCCACGACGACCGCGCGCCTCGACGCGGTCAGAACGGTTCTGAGCCCGTCGCGTACGACGGCGTGGTCGTCGATCAAGAGGACCCGGAGGCTCATGGACGGGGGTGGCTCACGGTGGTGTATGGGCGACTCCCGGCCCTCCGCGCCGGTCGCCGCGTGGCTCGACCTACCGGCTCAATACCCCCACCCGTCCCAAGCGCCCATCGGACGAACTCCGATTTTGTCGTCGGGGTTCGTCCTACGCAGAGCAGACGGACGCGCGGCGCTTCAGCGAACGAGCGAGTGCTCGACGACGTACTTGATCGCCTGCGAGTTGTTCTCGAGGCGGAGCTTCTCGAGCAGGCGCGCGCGATACGTGCTGACCGTCTTCACGCTGAGACACAGGCGCTCGGCGATCTGGGTCACCGTGGCCCCGGAGCCGATCAGGCAGAGCACCTCGAACTCGCGGTCCGAAAGCGCCTCGTGCGGCGCCGCGCCGTCGGCGTTGCCGCCGATCGCCGCTCCGAACAGGTGGTCGGCGATCGAGGGCGAGACGTAGCGCCGGCCCACCGCGACCGTCTGGATCGCCTGGACGATTTCCTCGGCGGCGCTCTGCTTGGTGACGTAGCCGAGCGCGCCGGCGCGGAGCGCGCGTAGACACGATTCGCGGTCGGCGTGCATGCTGAAGATGATCACCGGCAGGCGCGGCCGGTGCTCGCGGATCTGCTTCACCGCCTCGATGCCGCTCATGTCGGGCAGCGAGAGGTCGAGGACGACCGCGTCGAACGGCTGCTCGATCGCCTTGCGAATCCCCTCGCGTGCGGTGGACGCCTCGTCCTCGACCTGGAACCGCTTGGAGGCGATCAGCACGGTGCGCAGACCGTCACGCACGACGGCGTGATCGTCGATCAACAGGACGCGCAGCTTCATGTCCAACCTCCGCCCGCGTGTCGCGGGATCGCGAGCCGCACGATCGTCCCACGCTCGGGAAGCGACCCGACGCGGAGGGTACCGTTGAGGAGCGCCGCGCGCTCGCCCATCCCGCGCAGGCCGAACGATTCCTTGGCGTCGCCGATGCCGCGGCCGTCGTCCGCGACCGAGAGCTCGACCGAGTCGTCGCCGGTCGACAGCCGCACGACCACCTCGGTCGCGTGCGCATGGCGCGCGACGTTGGTCAGCGACTCCTGGGCGATCCGGAAGACCGCGGTGACCTCTTCCGGCGACAGCTCCGGCTCGATCTCCGGGACGTCGAGCTCGCAGCGAATTCCCGTCCGGCTGACGAACGAGTCGGCCTGCACGCGCAGCGCCGCGAGCAGGCCGAGGTCGTCGAGGATCGGCGGGTGGAGCCGGTGGATCATCCCGTGGACCGACTTCATCGCCTCCTCGATCTCGCGGACGCAGGTGCGCATCGTTCCGGTTGCGTCGTCGCGCGAGGTGTCGGGGCTCCAGATCAGGCCGACCAGGCGGAGCTTGATGCCGGTGAGCGCCTGGCCGAGCTCGTCGTGGAGCTCGCGCGCGATGCGCCGGCGCTCTTCCTCGCGCGCCGCCTGGATGCTGCGGGCGAGCTCGCGCATGCGGGCGGCCGCCGCGAACTCCTTCTCCGCCGTCACGTCCTGGGACAGCCGCGCGACGCGCTTGGTGCGGCCCTCGACGTCGCGGATCGGAAAGACGTAGTCGTGGATCCAGCGGGTTCCGCCGTCGGGATGAACGAGCCGGTACTCGCAGTCGAAGTCGCCGCGCGCAATGCCGGCGCGAAAGCGCGCCTCGACCGCGGGTCGGTCGTCTGGGTGGAGCGCATCGAGCCAGGCGTCCGGGCGGTCCTGCAGCTCGCCCCGGTCGCGCGCCCAAACCGCGTCGTAGCGCGGGCTCACGTACAGGAACGACTCCCCCCAATCGCCCACCTCGTTCAGCCACAGCACGCCATTGATGTGCTCGGCGACCTGCCGGAGCCGCTCCATGTTCTCGCGAAAGAACATCAGGCTGTGCCACGACTCGCGGCGGTGGCGCTCGTGCTCGAAGGCGATCAGCGCCGAGGTGAAGAGCATCACCACCAGGATGGTCGGCAAGAAGACCGCCTTGTCGGCCGAGCCGTAGACCATGCCGGGAATCGCGCCGAACAGCACGATTCCGGAAGCCGCGATGAGCTGCGCCTTCCGGCCCCACGGCACGAGGCCGGCAACGCTCGTCATGAGCAGCCCGCACAGAATCGCGGCGCTCCAGTCCTCATGGACCAGGAGCGACGAGACGGCGATCACGGCCGCCATCGTGATGGCGGCGGCGACCATGGCGCAGATGAGCCGGCGCTGCGAAGAGGTGTCCGTCAGCCGCCACAGCCACACACCCACCGCGACGAGGACGATCTTGACGGAATAGAGCTGCCAGAGGACGTCCGGATGGATCGCCGGGTCGACCACCGCCGCCAGGCCGAAGAGCACCAGCAGGACGAGCACCACTCCGATGCGCGCGCGCCGCCGGAGGTCGATCAAGTCCTGCTCTCGGCGACGCCGCATGACGGCGTCGCCGACGCCGCCGGGTGTCCGGAAGTCCGCGCGGATCGGCAACGTATCGGCTTCGCCCCACAGGGCGGCGAGACTGGACTTTCCGCGAGACCAAAGAGCCGCTGGAGACATCGAGGATGGCCCGGACACCATCGTGCCAGCGGCTCCTCCGTGGTCAAGAGGAAAAGACGTCTGGGTAGTGCCTCAGTTTGATTCCGCGCGCCCCGCGCGCCGGTCGCACGACCGTTGAGCGGCCGTGCTATCCTCCGTCCATGCCACGAGGCCCGAAGGGCGAGCGCCGACCCGCCGACGTGATCGGGAACGCGGTCCATGTCATGCGGATCGCGACCGGCGAGGTCGAGGACGTGAAGAACGATCCCGCGAAGGAGCACATGCGGCGGGGCGGGCTCGCTGGCGGGAAAGCGCGCGCGCAGAAGCTCTCGAAGGCCAAGCGAACGGCTATTGCCAAGAAAGCCGCGCGGGCGCGCTGGGCCCGCTAGAGTCCCCGCCCGTCGTCCTCGTCCTTCTGGTAGTCGAACGACAACTGGTAATTTCGCGGCGGATGGATGCGATCCAGCTTGTCCATGAAGTCGTGCCAGGACTGGCTCAGCTTCATCATCGTCACGACCGACCCGAGGTGCTCACGCAGCTTGGGGTATCCAACGTTCGAGGTCAGCCGCTGAAACAGCTTGTCCTTGTGGCGCCCCGATTCGAGCTTCGGGGTCACTCGCTTCAGCTCCTCTAAGACGCCCGGGGCGAGCCGCTTGTACACGATGTTGTTCGTCAGGACGCCGAAGTACTGCGGGCGCCTTACGCTGCCGGTCGGGTAGGTCAGGCCGCGGAGGCGGAACATCTCCTCGTAGTAGTCGCCGGGGAAGGTTCGCACGTAGGGTTGCAACTCCTTGGCGATGAACGCTTCGAGGATCTTCGCCAGGGCGTCTCGCGCCCGGTCCCGCTGGTAGCCGGTAGCCTCGTCGACAAGCGCGATGATCCCGACGGTGGCGAAACCGTGCTGGAGGATGGCACAGCGCTCGGCAAGCCCTTCGAGCCGCTTACCCAGCATTCCGAGCCGACCGGCCTCAATGAGAACGGCACAAATGTCGGGAAGAATCGTGGCCTCGTAGCCATCGGCCGGGTTGCCGCCGTGCGGCGGGATGAACCGAATCGGAGAATTCGCGCGCGCGATTAAGTCCTTGATATCTATGCCTTTTCCGGCGAGTTTGGCCATCAAATCGGCGATTTTGCGCGCGCCGCCTTTTCGACCACCCTCAGACAGCCCGATGCCGCTTTGCAGGCCACGTTGCGATAGAACGCGCCGGCCGTCCGCAAGCACGTAGCAGCCAATCTCGATGTCCCCGATGCGTAGCGGGTCGTCCGGCGATCCGTGCGTGGCAGTTTGGATCGGCCCCGCCCATCGCGAGGTAGCCGCCTTACGGGCAATCGCCGTCCGCTCCTCTGGGGAAAGCGCCTGAGCCCGCGCATAACCGCCGACCGCCTTGCTCGCGTCCTTGCCCGCCTCATCAAACCCGTCAGTCGCCGCGTCATCCATGCCTGCATCCTCCGAGACCCGTTGCTTGCATTTCTGGTCGTGGAATGCAAGCAGCGGCGGCATCGATGCGTGCAAATTGCGGGCGGGGGGGGGGGCCGGGCGGAAATAGGATGAACAAAATCCTTGACACTCAAGCAGCAGTTTCATATTATTCCTGCGTGAACAAGCTGCCCGCCGGGAAGCGCGCTCAGATCCTCTCGATGCTGGTCGAGGGGTCCTCCATGCGCTCAATCTCCCGCGTGGTCGACGTCTCGATCAACACCGTCGACCGCTACCTGATCCTGGCCGGCGAGGCGTGCGCTGCGTTCCACGACCGCACCGTGCGGAACGTCCGCGCCCAGCGCGTCCAGTGCGACGAGATTTGGTCCTTCTGCGGGATGAAGGAGAAGGCCGCGAAGGCGAAGGGCAGCGAGCGCCCGGAGGGCGTCGGCGACGTCTGGACATGGACCGCGATCGACGCCGACCACAAGCTCATCATCGCGTGGCTCGTCGGCGGGCGCGATGCCGGATACGCCTACGAGTTCATGCTCGACGTCGCGGGTCGGCTCGCGAACCGCGTCCAGCTCACGACGGACGGGCACGGTGCGTACCTCGCGACGGTCCCCGACGCCTTCGGCTTCGACGTCGACTTCGCGCAACTCGTGAAGGTCTACGGCCCCGATCCCCGCGAGGACCAGCGCCGCTACTCACCGGCTCAGTGCCTCGGAGCCGAGAAGCACCGGGTGATCGGCCATCCCGACCCCGAGCACATCAGCACGAGCTACGTCGAGCGGAGCAACCTGACGCTCAGGATGGCGAATCGACGCTTCACGAGGCTCACCAACGCCTTCTCGAAGAAGCTGGCTAACCACTGCCACATGATCGCGCTCTACACGGTCTGGTACAACTTCGTGAAGATGCACAAGGCGGTTCGGATGACGCCCGCCCTCGCCGCGAACGTGACCGACCGGCTCTGGTCCATGGACGATCTGGTCGCCCTGGTGGACGAGCACGACGCCGCACGGCCGCGTCAGAAGCCGGGACGGAAGCCGAAGGCGGCGGCGGCCGGCGAATCAAACTGAGGCACTACCGACGTCTGCTATAGGCATCGATAGCGCCATGCCAGCCGCCACGTCGTCTGTGGCCGCCGCACGTCGTCATCCAAAAGAATAGTGCAGCCCGCGAGCTCGGCCCACCGGAGCGAGCACGTAGGAGACGACCGGACGGCGGCCGGGCGATCTGTCCTACACGCGAATCCGCGTCCGTCCGACATACACGGCCCCGGAACCCGACTACGAAGCGCGCATCGATCCGGTCGCTGCTCCGCCTCGGCGGCTCGGCAGGCCGGCTCCACGAGGAGACCGACATGGAGACGCTGAAAATCGTTGGGTTGGCACAGGTCCTCGCACTCGTCCTCGCCGCGCAGGGCCGCGCTGCGCCGAGCGGCGCCCAGCTCTGCGAGGAGCAGAAGCTCCGCGCGGAGGCGAAGTACGCCGGCTGCCGACTCGTCGCCGATGCCGGCTATGCGGCGCGCGGCGACGCCGTCAAGCGCGACATCGCCTACATCAAGTGCTCGCAGAAGCTCGCTGCCGCCTACGGGAAGGTCGAGGAGAAGTATCCCGGCGTCTGCCCGACGACCCACGATCAACACGCGGTCGAGCGGTTCCTCCAGTCGTGCTCCGAGAAGGCGCGCGACTGGACGGGCGCGCGGCTCGCGTCGCCGCTCGTGTTCGAGCGCCTCGCGGCGAGCGGTCAGACCACCTGCTGGACGGGCGGCAACTCGTCGTCCTCACCGCTCCCGACCGTGTGCGCCGGCACCGGTCAGGACGGAGAGCTCCGGAAGGGCGCCGCTCTCGCCTTCGTCGACAACGGCGACGGCACGATCACCGACGAGAACACCGGTCTCCAGTGGGAGAAGAAGTCCGACGACGACAGCCTGCACGACAAGGACAACTCCTACCCCTGGATCGGCACCTGCAGCGACCATCAGTTCGGGGAGGGTTGGTGCCAGCGCGACGGCGATTGCGTGGTCTTCGGCGGCACCTGCACCGGGACGACGATCTTCGAGTGGATCGACGAGCTGAACGCGGCGCATTTCGCGGGCCACGACGACTGGCGCATCCCGAACCTACGCGAGCTGGCGAGTCTCTCCGACTACTCCACCGGCTTCCCCGATCCGGCGCTCACGGCGGAGTTCAACACCGACTGCGGCCCGCACTCGTACGGCAACCCGGGCTGCACCGTGACGACGTGCAGCTGCACCGGCATCGACCTCTACTGGTCCTCGACCACGCTCGCGATCGCGAGCGGCGGATACGCGGAGAACGCCTGGGGCCTCTACTACGGGTACGGCTACCACTACTACGACGACAAGAGCGCCTCGCACCACGTCCGAGCGGTGCGCGGAGGGGCGTGAGGCGAGCCATGAAGACCCGGACGACTCTCTTCGCCCTGACGTCGCTCGCAGCGATCGTCCTTCTCTCTCCCGCCGCGCGCGCCAGCCACTGTGGCGGCGAGGGCGAGCGCGCCTGCTGCGTCGACGAGCGCGTCCCGTCGTGCCGCGACGGGCGGGTCGAGGTGCCCGGCTGCAGCGGCGACTGCGGGTGCAGCGACGGCGTCTTCAACTCGCTCGGCACCTGTCGGACGATCACCTCCTGCGGCGGCGCCGGTGAGCGGGCCTGCTGCTGGGGCGTCGCCGAGTACGCCGACGGCGGCGTGGCGTGCGAGCCGGGAAAGATCGAGGTCCCGGGCTGCAGCGGCAACTGCCTGTGCGGCGGGGCAGGGCTCGGCTTCGACTCGCTCGGCACGTGCGTCCAGCCGAAGCCGTGCGGCGGCGAGGGACAGCGCGCCTGCTGCATCGGCGCGCTCGAGTTCGCGAGCGGTGGATTGAGCTGCGACTCCGGCCTGTGGGAGGTCCCGGGCTGCAGCGGCGACTGCACGTGCGGTGGAGCCGCGGTCGGCGGAGTCGAGTCGCTCGGCGCGTGCGCCCGGATGGAGCGCATCGACGAGCCCACGACCGGCTGGACGGCGCCGTCGTCCGGGCCCGAGTGTCCGCTTCGCGGCTACGCCGACATCCACCTGCACCTCTTCGGCCAGATGGGCCACGGCGGCGCAGTGATCTCGGGCGCCGCATGGGACGAGGACGGCGTCAACGCCGCCTTGGCACAGGACTACGGCACGGACCGGCCGCTGGTCCTACGCAACGGGATGGACGCGCCGCCGCCGATCTTGTGCCCGCTCTACATGGGTCTCGATTGCGGCAGCCACCTCTTCCACGGCGACCACCTGCTCATCGACGACCCGATCGGCTCGGACTTCGGAACGCGGGACGGCTCGCACTCGCCGCTCGGCGCCCCGATCTTCAACGGCTGGCCGCAGTGGACGTCGACGACGCACCAGCAGGCCTACTACCGGTGGCTCGAGCGCGCCTGGCGCGGCGGGCTCAGGCTCGTGACGATGCTCGCCGTGACGAACGAGTCGCTCTGCCGCTCGCAGAAGCGCCTCGCCGGCGTCGATTGCTACGATTCGATGGCGGCCATCGACGATCAGCTCGACGCGGCCTACTCGCTGCAGACCGCGATCGACGACGAAGCGGGCGGCGAGGGCCAAGGCTGGTTCCGCATCGTGAAGAGCTCCGACGAGGCGCGCCAGGCGATCTTGCACGGCAAGCTCGCGGTCGTCCTCGGAATCGAGGTCGACAACCTGTTCAACTGCCGCTTCCCCGAGTCGCAATGCATGAAGAACGGCGGCGCGATCGAGTCGTGCAGCTTCGCGGACGACACCGGCGAGTGCACCGCCGACTCGGTGCGCGCGGCGGTCGACAAGTACTACGAGAAGGGCGTGCGCCACGTCTTCCCGGTACACGACTTCGACAACGCGTTCGGCGGGGCGGCAACCTGGCAGGACGCGATCGACGTCGGCAATCGCGCGGTCGAGGGCCACTGGTGGAAGACCGAGGACTGCTCGGCCGACGGGTACGGCTTCGAGCTCGGCAGCTTGACGCAGATCGTCCTGAATCTCTTTAGCTTCGACGATCTGGACTCGCCGCCGGGTCACCCGGGAACGGCGAGCTGCAACTCCTTCGGCCTGCTGCCGCTGGGCAAGGTGCTGATCGCGGCGCTCATGGACAAGGGCATGATCATCGACGTCGACCACATGTCGCGGAAGGCGCTGTCGGACACGCTCGATCTGACCGAGGCGCGCGGCTACCCGGTGGTCGCGAGCCACGTGCAGTTCTTCGACCTGAATGACCCGGACATCCGCCACGAGCGCATGCGCACGCCCGATCAGCTCGCGCGCATCCGCGACTCGGGCGGCATGATCGGCGCGATGCTGAAGGACGACGTTCAGGACACCGAAAAGAAGGGCGAGAAGAAGACGATCGCCTACGGCGACAAGGTCGACGACACCTGCCGGCACTCGTCGCGCACGTGGGCGCAGGCCTACGAGTACGCGGTCGACACGATGGGCGGCCCGGTCGCGATGGGGAGCGACTTCAACGGCATCGCCGGGCACGTCGGGCCGCGTTTCGGAAGCCAAGCGTGCGGCGGCAGCGACCGCGAGCGCAGCGCGCAGGAGCGCGACAGCGAGCGGCTCGCCTACCCGTTCTCGGTCGACGCCTTCGGAACCTTCGACGAGCAGGTCACCGGGGAGAAGCAGTTCGACTTCAACGTCGACGGCCTCGCGCACGTCGGCCTCCTGCCCGACCTCGTCGCGGACCTGAAGCAGGTCGGCCTCGACGACGACGATCTCGATCCGCTCTTCAACTCGGCGTCGGCCTACGTCGACACCTGGGCGCGCGCCGAGGGGACGTACGTGCCGCGCGACTGCCTCGACCTCGACGGCGACGGCGTGCCCAACCTGAACGACAACTGCCCGTTCGACGCGAACCCCGAACAGGCCGACCTCGACGGGGATGGCGCCGGCGACGTGTGCGACGCCGAGGACGCGCAGCTCGTGCTGCGCGAGGCGACCGTCTGGCGCAACGCGAGCAAGCGCGGGCGCCTGAGCTTCAAGGGCACGCTGCCGACGGGCGTCTACGGCCCGGCAGACGTGCTCGACGTGTCGGCCGGCCTTCACCTGACGATCCTGGACGGCCGGAACGTCACGCAGACGGGCGACCTGCTCGCGGGCGAATGCGTCGAGAAGGCCGGTCACGCGCGCTGCCGGAACGCGGCGGGCACCGTGCAGGCGACGTTCTCCCCGCGGCGCGACGGCGGGCCCGGCTACGACTTCCAGGTCCGGCTGCGCAAGCTCGACATCGCGCGCGAGCAGTCGGGCCCGCTCGCCGTCACGATCAAGCACGGCGACATCGATCGGGTTGGCACGAACGCGAGCTGCCGGGTGTGGGCCCGCAAGATCGCCTGCGAGGAGCGTTGACCGGGAGTTCTGTTCCCGGCGTCGATGGCGACGCGGGTGCCCTGCTCACCGTGTCGTGGTTCGGGGGGGGGGCGCTCGCCCAGCCGGACAGCCCGCTGTACCTGTCCAAGAATGGCGGCGCCGGCGTTCCCGTACCGGCATGCCTGAAGGTGAAGGGAATCTACCTGAACACGCCGTGCTACACGGCGCGCAAGATCAACAGGCGACGGGTCAGATCACCGACACGTTGGCCTTGCTCTCGGGTGACCCGACTGTCGGACGCCAGTAGGCGCTGCCCGGTCCGGTCGGTCGCCACGTCGTAGGCGTCGAGCGCCTCGTCGTGCGGGAGGCACGAGACGGTGGCGCACCAACGCGAGTTGGTGCGCCACCGTGCCTCCAATCACCACTCGTCTCGCGGAGCGAACCAATGGTCGAACCGAAGATCGCCGCTACGACGGAAACCAACCCGCGCGAATGGAAGCGCTTGATGCTCGACGCCGCGTCGCGAGGGCCGACGGTCATCGACGAAGCCACCGGGGGCAGTCCACATGCTGCGCCGTCGCGACATCGAGCGCCTTCTGAACGAGCCGCGGCTGAACGGCGTCGGGCTGTCGCTCTTCGACGCGATGGGGATCACCCGCGGTCCTTTGCGCGATTGGTACGGGTCGCTGATGTTCACCAACGACGGCGCCAAGCACGACCGGCTGCGCCGTCTGGTCAGCAAGGCGTTCACGCCGCGCGCGGCAGCACGCCTCAGGCCGACCGCGGCAGCACACGTCGCCGAGCGGCTGGCGGTGCTGCGCCGAGCGGGCGGCGGCGACCTCGTGCCCGCCCTCGCCCACGTGCCGATGGACGTGATGTGCGCGCTGATCGGCGTCCCCGCCGCGGCGGGCGAACCTGCTGGTCGGCGGTCACGATACCACCGCGAGCCAGATCGGCTGCACCCTCGTGACCCTGCTCGCCAGGCCGGACGAGCTCGCGGAGCTTCGCTCCGATCCCGCCTTGCTCCCCTTGCTCGTCAGCGAGACGATCCGCTTCGAGCCCGGCATCCCGTTCGCACCGCGCACCGTCGCGCTCACCGCCGATCCCGCGAGCATCGAGTGGTGTCAAGTACTTGGCCGCAGTCCGGCCAGGCTGCCCGTGACGCTTCGAGGAAGAAGGCGCGGCCGCAGCTCGAGCGCGGCACGTCCTTGGCGACGACGACCCCGGGGCGGGTGGACCGAAGCTACGCGCTGTCGTGTTCGCCGAGCCATTGGAGGACCTCGTGCACGCTCCCGGAAGCCATGGCGATGCTGGTGTCTGCTGCGCCGTAGTAGAGACGAATCGTGTCGCCGTCCTCGCTGAGCGTGTAGCCGCAAGGGAAGGTCACGTTGGCGACGTCTCCTTGACACTCGTAAGGAGCTTCGGGTCCGAAGATCCAGCAGTCGCCTCGCCGAAGGCAGTGCTCGGGCCGCTCGAGGTCCAGAAGCGCTACGCCCAGGCGGTACAGACATCCCGCGGCCGTGTGCCGGACGCCGTGATAGATCATCAGCCAACCGGCCGGCGTCTCGATCAGCGGCGGCGAGAGACCAACCTTGTTCGCATCCCACCAGGCGCCCTTGCGTGCCGGCAGGACGAGCTTGTGGTTTCCCCAGTTGCGGAGGTCCGGTGAGTAGGAGATCCAGATGTGCGCACCGGAGTCGGTCATCGGACGGTGCAGGAGCGCGAAGCTTCCCTCGACCCGCCGCGGAAGGACGGCAGCGTCCTTGTCGTCGGGCTGCATCACCAAGCCGACGCGCTCGAACTGCCGGAAGTCCGTGGTCAGAGCCAGTGCGACGGCCGGGCCGCCGCGACCGAACGCGGTGTACGCGACGGCGTACTGTCCGAGCTCCTCGACGAACGTGATGCGCGGATCCTCGATCCCCCATAGCTCGTCCGCGTGATGCTCGGGGTCGGGTCGGAGGGTCGGCTCCGGGTCGATCACCCAACCGTTGACGCCGTTCACCGAACGCGCCGCGCACAAGTGCGAGTGTCCTCGGCGATCCTCGACGCGGCAGAGCAGAAGCGTCGTGCCGTCCGCGAGGCGCGTTGCGCCGGGGTTGAAAACGGTGTGTGCCGGATAGGGCCAATCTGCCGCCGTCAGGATGGGATTGGCGGGCTCGCGGCGGAAGAGGGTCTCGTACGGACGCGGCGAAGTCATGCGCCGGCCCCGTGCGCGCTCGGCTCGCCGAGGCCGTGTCGAGCGGCCGAGCGCATCTCCAAGAGCGCGAGCATGAACGACAGCGTCGACTCTGCGCCCTGGTTTCGGTTGACGCGATCGGCGTGGAGCCCGTCGCGACAACCGCCGGTCGACGCGTCGTAGAGCGGAGTCTGGAGCTGGTTCTGACCGAGGAACCAGCGAAAGGCGCGGCGCGCATGCTCCGTCCAGACGGCGTCTCCGCTCGTGCGCCGAGCCGCGAGACACGCAGCGACGACGGCGTACGCTTCGAGCGGCTGCTGATCGAATGCCGCCTTGTCCCCTGCTCGCCGATAGAACCCGTTCGAGCCGATCGGTGCGAACTCGCCGACCTCCGATCGCTGAATCGACACGAGCCATTCGAGCGAGCGCAGCCCGGCGAGCTTCATCTCCTCGTCTTCCATCCGCGAGCCCGAGACGAGTAGCGCTTGCGACAGGCGCGGATTGTCATAGGTGACCCGGTCTTCGAACCACGGCCAATCGGGCCTGCTCACCGTGCGGAACAGCTCGAGGAGGCGTTCGGCGAGACGCGTCCGAACGAGCTGCACCGTCCTGTCGCCCTGGAAGGCGTGGAGGTACTCGTCGATTCCCAGCAGCGACGAGGCCCAGGCACGCGGGCTCGTGAAGCTCGACACCGCCGGCAGGGCGGCGTGGAACAGCTCGCCGGCTAGGGTCTGCCTGCCAGGATCCGCACCCCGTCCGACGACCGTTCCGAGCGCCCACACCGCGCGTCCATGGCTGTCCTCGGAGCCGACTTCCTCGGTCCAGGATCGTTCATACGACATGAAGTTTCTGAATCGCCCGCACTTCGAGTTGTAGGCGTGGCGCACGAAGGCGAGGTAGCGTGATGCCAGAGCACGGACCGAACGAACATCTTCCGTCTCGCTGTCGTCGATCAACGCCATCGCCAGCAGCGCGCGTGCGTTGTCGTCCAGGCAGTACCCGTCCTCGTAGCGCGGCACGTCGAAGGCGGCATGCTGCAGCACCCCGGTCTCGTCGGTGAGCAGCCGGAGGTGCTCGAGGTTGAGATCGGGAAGCTCGAGAGGACGCGCGGCGAGCGTGCGTGCCTCGAAGCTCGTCCGCATCCGCGCCGCGTGCTCGACGCGCGCCCGCTCGAGAGAGTGATGGTAGCTGCGCGCCACTGCCGGCCACAGCATCTCGTCGCCGTGTGCGGCCGCCCGACGACGAAGCGCGAGATGCCGGCCCTGGTCGTCAAGTAAACCGATGATCTCTCGCGCGATGGCCTGCGGATCTCGCCACGGCACGAGGATGCCGCGACCGTCGGCGAGCAGCTCGCGCGCATACGAGTACGGCGTCGAGACGACGGCCTTGCCCGACCCGACCGCGTAGGCGAGGGTGCCCGAGGTGATCTGCTCGGGGTTGAGGTACGGCGTCACGTAAACGTCGGCTGCCGCGAGGAACTCGGTGAGCTCCCCCTGGCTCACGAAGCGGTCGTGGAAGATCATGTTGCCCGCCACGCCCAGCCGCTCGGCCTGACTCTCGAGCGCGAGCCGATACGTCTCGCCCTGGCGCTCCTTTACGTGCGGGTGGGTGGCGCCGAGCACGATGTAGACCGTGTCGGGGTGCCGCGCGAGGATGTCCGGCATGGCCGCGATCGCGTATTCGATCCCTTTGTCGGGAGACAGCAGCCCGAACGTCAGGATCACCGACTTGCCCTCGACCCCGAGCAGGCTCTTGTTGCCCCCGTCGAACGGAATGGACGGGATGCCGTGCGGGATCAGGTCGATCTTGTGATCGGGAACGGCGTAGATCTCGGAGAGGCGGCGAGCCCCATGGTGGCTCATGACCACCACTCGCTCCGATAGCCCGGCGATCTCTCCGAGCACCTCGCGCTGGAGGGAGTTGGGCTCGCCCAGCACCGTGTGCAGCGTCGAGACGATCGGCATTCGCAGGTCTCGCAGCAACGCGACGAGATGGCTGCCGGACTTTCCGCCGAAGATGCCGTACTCGTGCTGCACGCACACGACGTCGATCGCGTTGAGGTTCAAGAAGTCTGCCGCGCGCCGATACGACGTGAGATCGCTTGCGGCGATCTCGAACCGGACGCTCGAAGGGTACGCGTAGCGCTTTCCCGGATCGTTCATCGCGAGCACGAGGCAATCGATCTCGGGAAACGATCGTGTGAGCGCCGCGGCGAGATCGGTCGTGAACGTCGCGATACCGCATTGACGAGGCAGGTGATTGCCGATCATGCCGAGCGCACGAAGGGAGCCGCTGACATTCTCGGAGCTGGTGGTGTCGACGGATCGGAGTCGCGAAGCCGCCGGTCGGCTTCTCATCGGATCTCCGCCGATGGTGCTCTCCGAAATGCCGGCGCTCATCGAATCTGCCTCGACGACGGCGGTCGCCAGCCGGCGTCGTAGCACGGGCGACAGGTCGGAAAGACGGCCCGGACCTGTCCGCGATAGCCGATGAGCCCGCGTGTCTCTCCTCCCGGACCGTCGTTCGGGGAGCTCGGGAGCGAGACTTCCGTCGAGGTCGAGATCGACTTGCCGCAGCTCGCGCAGTCGACGCGCAGTGTGAGGTTGCCTTCGGTGCGAAGCGCGCTGCCTCTAGCGGCCACGAGAGGCGACGACCGTCGCGCGAATATGTGCCTTGACGAATCCTGCGTGGCGGACGACGGCGAAGTGATCGGTCCTGGTCCCGGACATGGACGGTCTCCTTTCGGAGTCCGCGCCGAGCACACGTGGGTAGGACGAGGCCCCTACACGACTCGCGCTGCGGGGCTCGCAACGAACTCGAAGGTGAGCATATCCCGCGCAATCGATCCGCGCAACCGAGCGCTGACGGCGTCAAGATACGCTCTCCAGCGAGACGAGTCCCGCTCGCCGTCGCGAGAATCTCGAACGGACGATCGACGGTCGCACGCCGCCCCGAGCATTCGACGCGCGCCGACGGAATCGGCCTTCCCGAGCTTCCGGCGGCGGCTTTCATCCAGCACGCGTCCGTCGTGCCGCTCGCCTAGGAGGCCGAAGCGAGCTCCCAAGCGTCCTTGTCGAGAGCGGCGGTCGCCTACTTGACGGGAGATCGAAGCCGAACGCCGACGTTCGTAGACGTTCGCGCACGACGCCGAGCTCCGCGGACCGCTAGGCATTGCTTTACGTGACCATTCGAGGTAACACTCATCTGAGTTCGACTTGCAGCCTGCTCGCGCGGCGATTCCGTATGCGCGCGCTTCGGCGCGGACTCCGATAGGAGATCGCGCGTGACCGGGACTCGCTGCGAGACGTTTTTTCATTCGGGAGCTACTGCCGGCGGCAGCACGCTGAACGCTTGATGCCGATTCCGCGCCGCGAGCTCGTATTGCGAGCCGCGGCAATCCGACCGAAGCTCGCCATGCCGTTCGCGCGCCGACCCGTCCGAGTCGACGGCCGCACGCTCTACGGGACGGACCCGCGCTGCGCGGCCGTCTGCACCACCTGCGCGAAAGGCCGGGCGGCTGCAGTCGGCGCTCGACCTCGCTCGCGGACCGCCCGCTCGCGCTCGGATTCGAGGATGCCAGGGCGCGATCGCGGAGCACGGACCCAGAAGGAAGGTATGAGGATGTGGTTCACACTTCTCCCGGGCGGACCCCCGAGCTCGCTCGCGGTTCCGTTCTCGTTCGACGGTCTCGATCCGAAGGTTCTCCTGTCGGCGCTCCTATTCTCAGTCTGTGCCGTTCATGCGTTCCTTCATGGGCTACATTGGGGCGCTCGACGCGGTGCAGCGGCATCCGTCGTCGCACCGGCACGGTCGTGAGAACACCCTCGGGATACGAGCGCCTCTCCGTACTCGACAACGTCTTCCTGCTCGCCGAGACGCCCTCGGTGCATATGCACGTCGCCGCCATTCAGATCTTCGAGGCAGGAGGCGTCCCGAACGTGGATGGCGGCATCCACGCCGAAGAGTTCAAGCGTCGTGTGCGCGCCGTGATTCATCTCTTTCCCCGTTGTCGCCAACGACTCCGGTGGACCCCCGTGGAACACCATCCGGTGTGGGTCGACCACGACGGCTTCGACCTCGACGATCACGTTCAGATCGCAAGTCTACCGCGGCCGGGGACGGACGCACAGCTGAAGCTGCTCTGCGCGAGCATCCTGGAGACACAACTCGATCGCGGCCGTCCTCTATGGGAGATCTGGTTGATCGAAGGTCTCGCTCGGGACCGATTCGCCATCCTTTGCAAGTTCCACCATTGCATGATCGACGGTGCCGGCGGTGCGGATCTCATGAGCGTTCTTCTGTCGCCGACTCGCGATCCCCAGACGCCGGAACCGCGGCCTTACGTTCCCAGACCACTGCCATCCTCCTGGAACCTTCTTCGCGACTCGATGAGCCGGCTCGGCGACCTTCCGTTCAAGTTCGCCCATGACGTCGCGCGGTTCGCGATGGACACCATCGACATCCGGCACGATCTTGCGATGCGGCTCGTCGCGCTGGGCCGGCTCGTCGGGTGGGCGATGGAGTCGGCGTCGGACAGCCCGCTCAACGGCATCCTGACGTCGCATCGCCGCTTCGACTGGTTGCGCCTCTCTTTGAGCGACGTCCGTGCCGTCCGGAGCGCTGCGGGTTGCTCATTGAACGACGTCGTGCTCGCGGTCGTTGCGGGCGCGCTGCGGCGTTTCCTCATACACCGAGGAGACGCGCCCGCGCTCGACTTCAGGATCTCGGCGCCCGTGAACGTCCGCCGCCCAGGAGACCCGGATTCGTCGGCGAACCGCGTTTCCGCTTGGATCCTGCGGCTACCTCTCGAGGACGCCGATGCGAAGTCCCGCCTGGCGACGATCCACGACGCGACCCGGACCCTCAAGGAGTCGCGGAGCGCACTGGGTGTGGAGATGATGTTGGAGGCCGCCGAGTGGTTACCTCCGCGCCTGCTGTCGCTCGGCGTGGGGCTCGCGTCCGGCCCGATGAACATGATCGTCACGAACATCCCGGGGCCGCGGCTACCGTTGTACATGCTCGGCGCGCGATTGGAGGCGATCTACCCGTTCGTACCGCTGCTGGAGCAGAACGGCCTCGGAATCGCGCTCTTTAGCTACGACGGATCCCTGTGCTGGGGCTTCACCGGAAGCTACGAGCTCGTTCCCGACCTTCGGGCGTTCGTCCAGATGGTCCACGATTCGTTCGACGAGCTCGCCGCCGCCTTCGGCGTGGGGCTGTCCGCGGCAGAGAAGGATGGACCCGAGACGTCCGCCGAGATCTGCGGTTCGTCCGTCGGCGTGGAGGCGCGCTGACGCTGCGCAGCGCCCTCGGGAGCGGGCTCCCATGGACGCAGCGGGCGGCGCCGACGGCAGCTCAGTCGGAGGTGCGGCTCCGGACCGTGCTCCTCGAGTCACAGAGGACGCCCCGCGATGTCGGCGAGTGAATCGACGATGGAACGGTCGTGCAGGGCCGAGCGGATGTCTCATGGGTGAATCCTGAACCACGAGGGCATGCATCAAGATTGACTTCGCGCACCCGGGGCACCACAGTCGAGGGGTGCTGGCGGGGCCGCGGCGATGAAGGACGGCAAAGCCGGGTTCCCGAGAGCGCGCGGAGCGAAACGTTGCTCCGGCGCGAAACTCGGCGTCGCAACCGAGCAGACCAGGGGCCGAGCGCGGTTCCCGATCGTCGGTGTCGGCGCCTCGGCGGGTGGCCTCGAAGCCTTCAAGAAACTCTTCACCACGATGCCGGCAAACTGCGGGTCGGCTTTCGTGCTCATTCAGCACCTCGACCCGACGCGCCCGAGCCTCACTGCCGAGCTCGTGGGCACATACACGCCCATGCGCGTGACGGAGGCCGAAGACGGTGTGAGCGTCGAGCCGAACCGCATCTACGTGATCCCGCCGAATAAATACTTGACGATTCGCGATCGGGTCTTGCGGCTCACCTCTCCCTCGGCACCGCGCAGCACGCGCATGGCCGTCGACCACTTCTTCCATTCGCTCGCGGAGGCTCAGCACGAGAACGCGATCGGAATCGTCCTGTCCGGAACCGGGACGGACGGCACGCTCGGGATGAAGGAGATCAAGGCCGCGGGCGGCATGACGATGGCGCAGGCTGTCGAGACCGCGCAGCACGACGGCATGCCTCGCAGCGCGATCGCCGCCGGCAGCGCGGACTATGTTTTGCCGCCGGAGCGGATGGCGGAGGCGCTGCTCGCCTACGTCGGGCATGCCGCGGTCAGCTCGGCGCGGATGGAGACGAAACCCGGAAAATCGACCGATCCCTTGGCCAGCGTCGTGGCGGCGTTGCACACGCGAATGAATTTCGACTTCAACGGCTACCGCAGGGCTACCCTGCAGCGCCGCATCCACCGCCGAATGAGCCTGAAGCACGTCGCTGCCATGTCGGATTACGTGGATCTGCTCGAGCGGGATCCTGCCGAAGTCACCGCGCTGTTCCACGACTTGCTCATCAGCGTGACGAGCTTCTTCCGCGACCCTGCGGCCTGGCAGACGCTGCAAGAGCAAACGATCCGGCGGATCGTCGTCGACAAGCCGCGGGACGCTCCAATACGCGTCTGGGTGCCGGCCTGTGCGACGGGCGAAGAAGCTTACTCGATCGCGATGGTGTTGATCGAGGAAATCGAAGCGTCCGGGAAGGGACAGCGCCTGCAGGTGTTCGCCTCCGATGTGGATGTACAAGCACTGGAGATCGCTCGCGCCGGCGTCTACCCGGAAGGAATCGCCGCTCGGATCACACCAGAGAGGTTGTCCAAGTTCTTCGAAGAAGCCGAGCACGGCTTCAAAGTGAAAAAAGAGCTTCGCGACGCGATCGTCTTTGCGCAGCAGAGCCTAGTGGGAGATCCGCCGTTTTCCAGGCTCGACGTCATCAGCTGCCGCAACTTCCTCATCTATCTCGAGGCCGGGCTGCAGGAGACGATCCTTACGCTCTTCCATTTCGCCCTGATGGAGGGCGGATGCCTTTTCTTGGGCAGCGCCGAGAGCATCGGGACGCTGGGCGACCTGTTCGAGGTGGTCTCCAGAAAGTGGCGGATCTACAAGCGGATCGGACCGACGCGCCACGACAGGATCCATCGTTCGCTCGCCACCGGACCATGGTTCGGCGCGGCTCGTCCAGGCAGGGAGCCGAACGGGGGCCGGCTGGCATCGCTGGCACAGAGACTTCTCGTCGATCGCTACGCACCGGCGTGCGTGATCATCGATCGAACCGGCCAGGTGCTCTATTTCCACGGCCAGACGGAGGACTATATCGCACAGCCGGGGGGTGTCCCGACACGCGACCTGATCGCACAGGCGCGGGGAGCAGTCCGAAGCAAGCTTCGGGGAGCCGTTCGGGAGGCGATGAAGAGAAATCAGCGAGTCGTCGTCACGGGGGTGCACCTGCGTCGCGGAGCCGCATCGATGCGCCTGAAGATCGCGGTCGAGCCACTCGACGTCGGCGAGGGCGTGCCGAGCCTTTGGCTGGTGTCGTTCGAACGCGAGGCGGAGGCGATCCCGCAACCAGTGGCAGCCGACGGCAAACCGGCCGGGGACGACGAGGCGGTGGTAAACCAGCTCGAAAGCGAGCTCCGGACAACGAAGGACGATCTGCAGCAGACGATCGAAGACCTCAGCTCGGCCAACGAAGAACTGATGTCGGTGACCGAGGAGATGCAATCGAGCAACGAAGAGCTCGAAACGTCGAAGGAGGAGCTGCAGTCGGTGAACGAGGAGTTGACTACTGCCAATGCTCAGCTCGAGAGCAAGATCGGAGAGCTCGAAGCGGCCAACAATGACCTGGACAACCTGCTCACGAGCACGAACATCGCCACGCTCTTTTTGGACACAGGCCTCTTCATTCGGGGATTCACGCCAGCGGCGACGCGGCTCTTCAGCCTCATCTCCTCGGATGTCGGGCGCCGGCTGAGCGACATCGCGCCGAAGGTCTTCGACCCCGCCTTGCTTTCCGACGCTGCTGCGGTCCTCGAGAAGCTGACGTCGCCGAAAACGGAGGTGAAGGGGCACGACGGGCGATGGTACGTTCGCCAGGCTCTTCCCTATCGGACGCGCGAGGGTCGCACCGAAGGGGTCGTGGTGACGTTCTCCGACGTAGCGGCGGAAGCCCTACACGAGGCGCGACGCTACGCCGAGTCGATCGTCGATACGGTGCGGGAGCCGCTGCTCGTACTCGACGAAGACTTGCGCGTGCGATCGGCGAACCAATCCTTCTATGCCACCTTCCGCACGCATTCGGAGGAGACCGTCGGACGGCTGCTCTACGAGCTCGGCAGCCGCCAGTGGGACATCCCGAAGCTGCGGACGCGGCTGCGGGATGTCCTTTCGGCGAAGCGCGTCCTGAACGACTTCGAGGTCGTCCGAGAGTTCGGAACGCGGGGCCACCGGATCATGCTGCTGAACGCTCGGGCGATCGATCGCGGAAGCGCGCGTGCGAACTTGATCCTCCTGGGCATCGAAGACATCACCGAGCGCAGGAGAGCGGAGGAGTCCCTCCGCGAGAGTGAAGCTCGCAAGGACGCGGCCGACCAGGCGCGGCAGCGCTACGCGCAGCTCGAGCACGCGCTGCGCATCAGCACCGTCGGCGTGCTGGCGAGCGGCTTGGCCCATGAGCTCAGCCAGCCGCTCTCGGCCATCGCCAACCAGCTCGAAGCATCTCTCCGGTATGTGGCCTCAGGCAAGGTCGAGGCCCACACTCTGCTGGAGTTGCTCGAAGAGGTATCGTCCGAGTCGCTGCGCGCGGGAGAGATCGTTGCCCACCTTCGAGAATTCATCCAGAAGGGCGCGCCCAAGCCCGAGCGCACGGATCTGAGGGAGATCGCCCGCCAAGTCGTTCGCTTGTTCGGGCACGAGCTCGACCGCGAGGACGTCGCGCTGCGGCTGGAGGTCCAAGCCGAACCGATCCCGATCTTCGCGGACCGGATCCAGATCGAGCAGGTGATCGTGAACTTCATGCAGAACGCGATCGAGGCCGTACGCGCGCACGGCGATCACAAGGAGATCACGCTCAAGGTGCGTACGAGAAACGGGCGAGCGGAGCTCGTGGTCCGCGACACCGGCGCGGGCCTTCCCGCGGCGGCAAGCGAGCACCTCTGGGAGCCGTTCTTCACGACGAAGCCGAACGGCCTGGGGCTCGGTCTCGCGATCGGTCGCTCCATCATCGAGGCGCATCGCGGCCGCATCTCGGTCGAAGTTGCCGCCGACGGCACGAACGGCACGGTCGCGCGCTTCACCCTACCGCTGAGGTCGTCGAGGGTGGCCGCGAAGAGGCAGTAAAATGGCAGCCGAGCCGACGGTCTTCGTAGTCGACGACAACGTTGGGATGCGCAGGTCGTTGAGCGCGCTCATGAAGTCCGCGGGGCTGCCGGTCGAGACCTATGCCTCAGGCGAGGAGTTCCTCGAGCGCTACGATCCGGCGCGGACCGGATGCCTTTTGCTGGACATCCGTCTGCACGCGTCGAGCGGTCTGGACCTGCAGGACGAGCTCCGTCGGCGAAGGTCGATGCTGCCGGTCATCATCGTGACCGGTCATGGAAGCGTGCCGACCTCCGTGCGTGCGCTGAAGGCGGGGGCCCTCGACTTCCTGCAAAAGCCGGTTCCTCCGAAGTTGCTGCTGGAGCGCATCCGCGCGGCGATCGAGAGCGACAAGAAGGCGCGCGCGAGGGCAGCAGAGCGCTCCGCCGTCGCCGCGAGGCTCGCACGGCTCACGCGGCGCGAGCACGAAGTCATGGAGCTGATGATCATCGGCAAGACTTCCCGGGAGATTGCGGCAACACTGCGCTTGAGTCCGCGCACCGTCGAAGGTCACCGACGCATGGTGTTCCTGAAGATGGGCGTCTCGTCCGCGTCGCAGCTCGTTCGCGTCGTGTTGAGCGCGCGCGAAGCCGATTCGCCACCGTAAACGCCTCGCTCATTGCATGCCGCGCAACGGGCTGCCGACGCGAGCGCATCCTGCGCACTCCGTCAATTACGAAACTTCCGCGTAGAACTACGCGGGTGGAACTCCGAGCTTACGCGACGGCTGCGTGCTGGTAAAAGGCCGCGTGGCCGTGCTCCAGGAGGAGACGGCGAACGGTCTTTCTCTCGCGGATGATCTCGGGGCGCGCGGCGAAAGAAGGGGCCGTTACGCCATGGGGCGAGGGGTGACTGCGCGCGCGTCTCATTGCGCGCCCCCGCGTGCGGGCGTCGGCTTGACGGAAGCGGCGAGCACCGGTGCGCCGAGACACCCATTTTCGTCCGCACCCTTCGTGGAGCTCGACACGGACCGGCGGTACTTGACGATCACCCCCCTGTCGATCACGCCGGAGCAGTACGCGGACCTCCTGCATTCCTTTGCGCGCAGCCCGGAGACCGGGCTGATGGTGGCGGTCATCGCGGACGCGCTTTGGGTCTCCGTCCGACACATCAGGCGGCCGGTCGCCAAGCGGCAGCGGGAGGTTGACGAGGCGAAGCGGTGGTTCGCGTCGGAGAGCGCCGCGGGGATCTTCACGTTCGTCAACGTCTGCACGGCACTCGATCTCGAGCCGAAGGCCGTACGCTCGGCACTGGCCGCAATCGAAACCGCGGAGCGCGATGCCGCATCGGTGGCACGCTGCCATACCTTCCGTCGCAGCTGCGGTAGGCATCAGTCGGTGGCCGGTCTGGCGGGTGCTCCGCGCCGGACTCGCGACCGCCAGACCGTGCCGACTCCCGTCGATGACCATCCTCCGGTGAACGGCTCGCAGGCGCCCACGCGGCGCCCCAGCGTGGCGGATTGATGGTCGTCGAGAGTCTCGCTGCCCCACCCGAGGAGGCTGCGCCTGGGCGCCGCCTCTCGATCTGCCTCATCAACCCGAAATTCGATCCGTCGTACTGGGGCTTCGACTATGCTCTACCTCTCTACCCCGGCGACAAGCGCTGCACGATGATCACGGGCGCGCTGCCCACGCTCGCGGGACTCGTGCCTCGGGGGCACGAGGTCGTTCTTCTCGACGAGAACGTCGAGCCGATCGACTTCGACTCGCTCCGCCGGTTCGACGTCGTGGGTGTGACCGGCATGAACGTCCAGAAGAAGCGCCTGCTCGAGATCCTCGCTCGCCTGCGCGATCGCGAGGGGCTCGTGGTCGTCGGCGGCGCCTATGTGACGGTCGATCAAGACTGCGTCGCGGGCCTCTGCGACGTCGTCTTCCGCGGCGAAGCGGAAACGACCTGGCCGGTCTTTCTCGCGAGCCTAGCCGCGGGCGAGCCGGTGCAGAGGGTCTATCGTCAGACGGAGCCGACCGACATGGGCGCGGTACTCAAGCCGCGATACGATCTCCTCAAGGTCGAGCGCTACGCTTCCGGAGCGCTCCAGTTCTCGCGCGGCTGTCCGTTCCAGTGCGAGTTCTGCGACATCATCGTCACGTTCGGCCGCAAGCCGCGCCACCGGCGCCCGGAACACGTCATCGAAGAGATCGAGGACATGTGGCGCGCCGGCTTCCATTCCGTGTTCATCGTCGACGACAACTTCATCGGGAACAAGAAGGCGGCGAAGGCTCTGCTCCGGCTGATCATTCCCTGGCAGGAGTCGCACGGCTATCCGCTTCGGCTGTCGACAGAGGCGAGCATCAACCTGGCCGATGATTCCGAGCTCCTCGATCTCATGTATCACGCGAACTTCCGTCACGTGTTCATCGGAATCGAGACGCCGCGAGAGAGCTCGCTCCGCGAGACGAGGAAGTTCCAGAACGTCCGTGGCGATTCCCTGGCCGCCAAGCTCGAGCGGATCCAGCAGAAGGGGATCGACGTCCATGGGGGCTTCATCGTCGGCTTCGACAGCGATGACCGGAGCGTCTTCGAGGAGCAGTATCGCTTCATCCAGGACAACGGCATCCTGCTCGCCATGGTGGGAATGCTTCAGGCGATTCCGACCACGCCGCTGTACGACCGCCTGAAGGCCGAGAACCGGCTCGTCGAGGACGACAACTGCAACGTCCAGCCGGCCGGGATGACGCGCGAAGAGCTGCGCGCGGGCTACTGGAACCTGGTGACGCGCCTGTACGAGCCCGAGGCCTTCCTCGATCGCTACTTCCGCGCCTATCGCCTGCCGGAGTACCATCGCCGGCGTGCGGAGATCGCCCGCAAGGCGAACGAGGGCAGGTTCGTTCCGACGCTGCTCTACGGCCTCGCGCTGCTGTGGACTCTGTCTTGGGCGCTGGTGCGCGACGGATCGTTGGGTACGGTCGGCCGCGTCTATCTTCGCTACTTCTTCAAAGTGAACTGGCGCTACCGCCGGGACGTCGTGGGGTTCGCGCAATTCGCGAACCGCTGTGTCACGCACTGGCACTTCTTCCGTTTCACGCGCGAGGCGAGTGCCGGTCGTCTCCGGCTCTACAACTCGGGTTGACGGTTCGGCGGCGAGCCGCGGGCGGAACCGTCTGTCGCCAGCGCGCTTCTCGCCAGGGGGGTTTCATCGCCGATGAAGAGGGCGACAGTCCGGCAATTCCTTCAGGTGACGCGCCAGGGCGCGCCTACACGCAACCCTCGGGCGACCGTGGCCGGAGTCGGCGATCGCGCTGCGCCGGGGGCTGGATCCCGTCGCTTGCCCGATGACGACCCGGAAGAGGACATCGACGGGGAGCTCGCCGCCATCGAGGAAGCCGTTCAGGCCCTCTGGCGACTGAGTTGCGACAAGGCCCAGGCGATCGACCGGATCGCACACGTGCGGTCGCTTCTGTCGCGCACGAGAAACGAGAAGTTGCCGACGATTCTCCGGGCCACGATCTTCAGGGTACTCCTACGCCTCGAGTATCTGCTCATGACGCCACCGTGAGCGACGACGCGTTCACCTCGGGGTGTCCCGCCGTGCCTTCGGCGAGCGAGTGCTCGCCGGGGATCGTCGATCCCCCATTGCCACCCGTGCCGGAGACGGAGCGCGACAACCCCATGGCCGAGCCTTCCACGAGGCCGCAACTCCGCGGGGTGCTGCACCACTACGCATTCCTCGCTTCCTTGGTCGCCGGCGCGTTCTTGCTCGTTCGCGCGCCGACACCGCGGGCCTCGCTGGCCGCCGGCATCTACGCCGCCAGTTTGTCGGCACTTCTCGGGACGAGCGCGCTCTATCACCGCGTGACGTGGTCCGTTTCCGCGCGCCGACGGATGGGCATGCTCGACCACTCCATGATCAGCGTGCTGATCGCCGGCACCTTCACGCCCTTCGCCATGATCTCCATCCCCGGACGGTTTGGCTCCATTTTGCTCGCAGCCCTCTGGGGCGGCGCCGGGGCGGCAATCCTGCTGCATGTTCTGTGGTTCGATGCCCCCAAAGCGCTCAGCGCTGCCGTCTACGTCTCGCTCGGGTGGGTGGGCATCGTCGCCATGCCTCAAGTCGTGTCCCACGCCGGGTGGACGGTCGCGGGTCTTCTCCTCCTCGGAGGGGTACTCTATTCCACCGGGGCCGTCGTCTACGCGCTTCGCCGACCAGACCCGACGCCGGCGTCGTTCGGCTACCACGAGGTCTTCCACGCGCTCGTCGTGGTGGGCGCAACGGTGCACTACGGCGCGGTCGCGATCACGATCGTACCGCCCTGAAAGAATCCCTCGCGGGACCAGCCCCGACTCTCGCCGACGGGGTCGGCGAGCGCCAGCCGTGCCTCTTCGCGAGTCGACGCTGCCGTCAAGAATGCTCTGATCGTTTCGTGGGTCTCCGCGGGTCGCTCGATCTGAGGCACGCGGCCGCAGTCGAGCACGACGTGGCGAGCGGATGGCAAGGTCCGCTTCACGCGCGCGGCGAATCCGATCCGGACCCGGCCGTCGTGCTCGCCCAGATGAACGGCGACGCTGGTTCGAGGCCGGCGAGACGCGTTCAGAACCCCTTGCGAAGCCTGCTCTGCCGATGCGAAACCGAATCCGAGGGCTGGCCGGAAAGGCGCGGGAGATGACCCAACGAAAGAAGCTCGCCATCCTGGTCGGCGGCGGTCCGGCCCCTGGAATCAACAGCGTGATCGGATCGGCGACGATCCGAACCGTCCTGGAGGGCGTCGACGTCCTGGGCATCCGCGACGGGTTCGAATGGATCATGCACGGCAACGTCGACCACGTGGTGCCGCTCGAGATCGAGGACGTGAGCCGCATCCACTTCACGGGCGGGTCCTACATCGGCATCTCGCGCGCCAATCCGACGCTCGATCCCCAGCACCTCGAGAATACCGTCATCTCACTGCTTCGGTTGAACGTGTCGCAGCTCATCACGATCGGAGGCGATGACACCGCGTTCTCGGCCCTCAAGCTCGAAGAGCGGTCGGCGGGCAGGATCCGCGTCGTGCACGTTCCGAAGACCATCGACAACGACCTCGATCTACCGCCCGCGATCGACACGTTCGGGTTCCAGACGGCGCGGCACCTCGGGGTGGAGATCGTCGAGAACCTGATGGTCGACGCCGAGACGACGTCGCGCTGGTACTTCGTCATCGCGATGGGCCGCAAGACGGGACACCTTGCGCTCGGCATCGGCAAGGCCGCGGGGGCCACGCTGACGTTGATCCCCGAGGAGTTCGGCACGGAAGGCGTCCGCTTCAAGACGATCGTCGACACCCTCGTCGGGGCGATCATCAAGCGCCTGAGCGGCGGGCGCCGCGACGGCGTAGCGGTGGTGGCGGAGGGCGTCGTGCTCGGGCTCGGGCCCGATGACCTCGCGCAGCTCAACGACGTCGAGCGCGACGCGCACGGCAACCTGCGCATCGCCGAGGTCGATATCGGCGAGATCTTGAAGCGCGCCGTCCAGGAACGGCTCAAGCGATTCGGCATCAAGACGACGATCGTCGCCAAGAACATCGGCTACGAGCTGCGCTGCGCCGACCCGATCCCGTTCGACATGGAATATACCCGGGACCTGGGCTACTGCGCCGCGAAGTTCCTGCTCGCCGGCGGCAACGGGGCGATGATCTCCATGCAGGGCGGGCATTTCGTCCCGATCCCGTTCGAACGACTGGTGGACCCGCAGAGCGGGCGGGCCCGCGTGCGTCTGGTGGACATCCATTCGACGCGCTACGCGATCGCGCGCCGCTACATGATCCGTCTGCGCCGCGACGACTTCGAGGACCCTCACGAGCTCGCAAAATACGCCGCGACGGCGGGCATCTCACTGCACGAGTTCCGCCAAGAATTCGAAGGCCTCATCGACGCCGAGCCGCCTCCGCTGCGGATCGACGCGGAATTCACTCCCGACCGAAACGCCGACGAGGGCGGCTCCTGGTAGCGATCGGGCGCGGCCTCGACGGGTAGCTCACCGGAACGGCCCTCGTCGCCTCGATCGTCGCTTCGATGTCAGTGGTCCGGCGATCTCGCCCCGGGGGGCGAGCAACGCACGTGCCGATCCGGCCGCCGGGCAGCGACGCCAGGGTCAGGGTCGCATTCCCACGAATGAGAACGACCGTCGCAGCCGAGGCGACATGCGAACGGCTGGCCGGAGATCGCGCGACGATCGGACCCCCGGTGGCTGGACTCTACGACGTGCTCGGGTGAACGACCGCCCATGGCGCGAAGGGCCGATCGGCTGGCACCCCCGCTGCTTGAGGACGAGCAGGAAGTCCATGGGAGGGACGCGACGATGAACGTGACGATCGAGCTTTCTCTCGACGAGCTGCGACTTCTCGTGAGCCATCTCGGCCGGCACATCGATCATCTCGATCACGAGCTCGTTCGCACCGACAACCCCGAGCTCCAGCATGCGTTTGCTCGTGAGGTGGAGGCGATCCGTTCGATCGCGAGCCGACTGGACGCGGCATCCGTCGCCGGTTGACGATGCAGAGCGCGGACGGAAAACGCGGCCAGCGCGGAGTTTCGCAACGCCCGCCTCTTGCGACGCGCGCGGCCGACGGGGTCCGGCGCGCATCGAGCGCACCAGGCTACGGGCTCCTGCGACCGCTCGTCGACGTCCTCGAAGGCGCGATCGGGAGTGCCCGGGACGTCGACCCGTTCGTGCGCGATCCCCGCGTCGTCGCGCGTCTCGCGCCGCTCGTGGCCCTCGCCAACCGGTATTTTTCAACCGAGTTTCGCGGCTTCGAGAAGGTGCCGGCGCGTGGCCCCTTCCTGCTCATCGGAAACCACTCCGGCGGCGCCGAGACGAATGACTTCTGGTTCCTCCTCGGCAAGTGGATCGCGGAGCGCGGCGCCGACTCTCCGCTGTACGCGCTCGCCTACGATTTGCTGCTCGCCGTCCCCGCCCTCTCCTGGACGCTCCGGCGACTCGGGGTGGTGCCCGCGAGCCCGGCGAACGCACGCGGCGCTCTCGAACGCGGCGCCGCCGTGCTGGTTTTCCCGGGCGGCGACTACGAGGTCTTCCGGCCGTGGAGCGAGCGCAACCGCGTCGACTTCGGCCGGCACACCGGGTACGTGGAGATCGCTCTCCAGTGTCGCGTCCGCGTCGTGCCGGTGGTGATCTACGGTGCGCACCAGTCGACGTTCGTGCTCACTCGCGGTCGTTTCCTGGCTCACCTGCTCGGCACCGACCGGATCCGGGTGAACGTCTTCCCGCTGATCTGGAACTTGCCGTTCGGCTTGACGCCGGCATTCGTGCCTTCGGTGCAGCTGCCGTCCAAGGTCACGATCGAGTTTCTGCCGCCGCTCGACTGGTCGCGACTCGGGCGACGTGCCGCGACCGATCCCGGGGTGGTGCAGGCGTGCAACGCGGAGGTCGTCGGTCTCATGCAGAGCTGCCTCGATCGACTCGCCGCCGAGACGCCCCACCCGATCCTCGCGCGCTTCACCGGACTGCTGCCACGGCTCTCCTGGTGATCCGATCTCGGGTGGGCGGCTTGCTCAGGAGCGCCGCGCTGCGAGGTCGGGCCGGGTCAGTGCATCAGGCGGTCTCGAAGGTGAGCACTCGGCTGTCGTCGAGGTAGAGCGCGTTCGCGGCCGAAGCCGAGAAGACGCGGAGGACCAACGATGAAGAACGATCCGGAGGGGAAGGCGGTGACGTCCACGGACCCGAGGCCCGTCGCCGTGGAGGACACGGCAGGGCTGCGGCGGTGGAAGCACTTCGACATCCCGCTGGAAGAGGCGATGCGGTCGCAGCGGGCTCTTCGTCGCCTCCGTCCCGACCCGATCGACGACGAGCTGCTGCTGCACGTGCTCGACCTCGCGCTCCGCGCACCGAACGGCGGCAACCGGCAGAACGTCGAGTTCCTCGTGCTGAAGGACCCGGCCGCGAAGGCCCGGCTCGCCAGGCTCAACCGCACGGCCTGGAGCCTGTACGGCAGCGTCTGGCGCTTCTTCGCGGCCGGCGACGGAAAGACGCTGCGGGCCATGAAGTCCGTCGATTACGCGGCTGCCCACTATGATGAGGCCCCCGTCCTCATCGTCGTGTGCCTGCGCGTCGTACGCTACGGGCCCATCGTCAGCGGCTTCCGCCTTCCGTTCCCGGCGTTCTGGGACGCGATCTTCTACGGCACGGCCTTTCCGGCCGTGCAGAACTTGCTGCTCGCGTGC